>Ga0070682_100000016_pt1 | contig 239799 bp, 227 predicted proteins | sample KBSC63LmetaG_FD_64668 | JGI IMG/M metagenome (GOLD analysis project Ga0070682, IMG submission 64668) | Corn rhizosphere microbial communities from Kellogg Biological Station, Michigan, USA - KBS C6-3L metaG | ecosystem: Host-associated > Plants > Roots > Rhizosphere | place: USA: Michigan...
GCCTCGGTGCTGGCCTCGGCCGAGCTCGGCGAGGGCGACGAGGCGAAGCGGCCGACGGTGCAGATCGGCGACCCCTTCGAGGAGTCGAAGCTGCTCGAGTGCTGCCTGGAGCTGCTGGAGAAAGGGTTACTGGTCTCGCTGCAGGACCTCGGCGCGGCGGGGCTGACCTCCTCGGCGGGCGAGATGGCGAGTGCCGGCGGGGTCGGGATCGACATCGACGTCGCCGAGGTGCCGCTGCGCGAGGCCGACATGGAGCCGTTCGAGATCATGGTCTCCGAGAGCCAGGAGCGGATGCTGGCAGTGGTCGAGCCGGCGCGGGTCGACGAGGTGCGGGCGATCTGCGAGAAGTGGCAGACCGGCTCGGCGGTGATCGGCACCGTGACCGAGGGCGGCGCGATCCGGATCCTGCGCGAGGGCGAGCTCGTCGGCGAGATGCCGGTCGAGGCGCTGGTCGACGGCTGCCCGCTGTATGACCTCGAGCCGGGAGAGCCGGATGGCTGGATCTACGGGAACCGTGTGACCCTGGCCGAGGGCGCATCGGCCGAAGAGGAGCTGCTGGCGCTGCTGAACGCGCCGAGCATCGCCTCCAAGCGCTGGGCCTTCGAGCAGTACGACTCGATCGTCGGCTCGCGCACGGTGCGCCGGCCCGAGCAGGCCGACGCCGCCGTCCTGCAGCTGCCCGAGTCCGGCAACGCGATCGCGGTCTCGATCGACGGCAACGGCCGCCGCGTCGCCTGCGACCCCTACGCGGGGACGATCGAGGCGGTGCTCGAGTGCGCCCAGAACCTCGCCTGCGTCGGCGCCGAGCCGCTCGGCCTGACCAACTGCCTCAACTTCGGCAACCCCGAGAAGCCGGTCGGCGCCTGGCAACTCGACCGCGCCGTCAGCGGTCTCGCCGACGCCTGCAACGCGCTCGAGGTGCCGGTCGTCGGCGGCAACGTCTCCCTCTACAACGAGGGGCCGGACGGCCCGATCTATCCGACGCCGGTGGTGGCGATGGTCGGCGAGCTGCCCGACCCGGCCCAGGTCGCCGGCGGCGCCTTCGTCAACGAGGGCGACGCGATCGGCCTGATCGGCCCCTTCGAACCGAACCTGGCGGGCTCGGAGCTGGCGAAGCAGCGCGGCCGGCTCGACAGGGGCCTCCCCCAGCCGGAAATCGACCCGGTCGCCAGGGCCTGCGCGATCGTCCGCGACGCAGTGCGCGCCGGCAAGCTCCACTCCGTCCACGATGTCTCCGACGGCGGTCTAGCCGTCGCCCTCGCCGAGTCCTCGATCGTCGGCAGCCACGGCTGCCAGGTCGACCTGCAGCACCTGCGCGAGCGCGGCTGCACCCCCGAGGAGGCCCTCTTCGGTGAGGGCCCCGGCGGCTTCCTCATCAGCGGCGACCGCGTCGAGCTCGAAGCCCTGGGCGCGGTGCCTCTGGGCAGCGTCGGCGGGAACGCGGTCGAGATCGCTGCCGGCGACCGCAGCCTCTCGATTCCCCTCGCCGAGGCCGAGCGCGCGTGGCATTCCCTCGACGAACGTGTGTGATTCGGTAACGCCCCGAGCGGTGCGACTTATGTCCGCATAGCGGTCAAAACTCGCACCGCTCGAAAATGTCGAAAGGGCTGAGGACTCAGACCGCCGCGGCAACGAGGCGGCGCATCAGCTCCGCCGCTTCCTCGTCGCCCAGCCCGCCCTCGCCAGTCAGTTGCTGCCAGGTGCGGAAGGAGACGGCGTGGCCGATCGCCGCGCGGACGCGGTCGCGGGCCTTGCCCCGCAGGCCTCTCCCCCGCATCAGGATCTCGGCGATCGCCGCCATGAAGTCATGGAACGGCGCGAACAGCTCGGCGACCATCGCCACCGTCGCTTCGTCGCGCAGCAGCTTCTCGATCATCCCGCCGGCGCGGCGGTAGTAGGCGTAGAGCTCCTCGAGCGCGGTTCGAATCCGCTCGCCTGGATCGTCGATCTTCTCCCAGCGGCTGACGTCCGGCGGCGGGTTTTCCGCTGCCCAGTGCGCTGAGCAGGCGCCGAACAGCGCCTCCTCGTCGGGGAAGTGGCGGTAGACGGTCGAGCGCGGGACGCCTGCTTTTTCAGCCACAGCCCTCATCGAGGTGTTCGCGGGGCCGAGCGTGCCGTGCAGCTCGACCGCGCTTTCGGTGATCCGCTGCCGGGTCTGCGCCTCCTGTTCGGCGCGGCGCTTCATCTTGTAGGGACGCCTTTTATCGGACATGTCTGTAGCGCCAATATTGACAGATGGCTCGGAGTCTGTCTATATTCACGCGACACTACTGTCTTATGAAAGGAATGAGTTGATGGCAACGGTCATTGGTCCCAGCGACGGCGCAAGCGGCTTCCTCGGCAGCATCGGGGTGCGGTTCATGATCGACGGCGAGGACGCAGGCGGCGACTTCTCCCTGGTCGAACACCCGCTCTCCCCGCGGGCGCTGGCGGCACCGCTGCACCGGCACACCCGCGAGGACGAGTACAGCTTCGTGCTCGAGGGACGGATGGGCGGGCTGCTCGGCGACGAGGTGGTGGAGGCAGGCCCAGGCGAGCTCGTCTTCAAGCCGCGCAACGAGTGGCACACCTTCTGGAACGCGGGAGACGAGCCGTGCCGGATCCTCGAGATCATCGCCCCGGCCGGCTTCGAGCACTTCTTCAAGGAGCTGGTGGCGCTCGGCGGCGCGCTCAAAGCGGACCCCGAGGAACTGGCGGCACTCGCCGCTCGGTACGGCCACGAGCTCAAACCGGAGACCGTCCCGGAGCTGCTGGAGCGGTTCGACCTGGTGATCGGGGAGCCGATGGAGTCGGTGCTCCAGCTCGCCTAGCCCGCCTGAATCCAGCAAATACCGGGAGCCAGAGGCGGATCGCGCAGCCGCAGGGCGCTGCTACCCTCCCCGGGTAGGCAGACAGTCCAGTTTGCCTGCGCGTCCGTCTCTTTCTATTTAGAGCGAGCAACGAGGAAACGCGCTTTGACTCCCGACCAGGGGTTTAGCTTCGACCGACAGGGGCCGCGAGAGGAATGCGGCGTCTTCGGCGTATACGCGCCCGGCCACGAGGTGGCCCGCCTCGCCTACTTCAGCCTCTACGCGCTGCAGCACCGCGGCCAGGAGTCGGCGGGAATCGCCACCTGCGAGGGCGGGATGATCACGACGATGCGCGACTCCGGCCTCGTCTCCCAGGTCTTCGACGAGGAGAAGCTGCGAGCGCTGGAGGGGGACATGGCGATCGGCCACGTCCGCTACTCGACCACCGGCGGCGGCTCCTGGGAGAACGCGCAGCCGATCTGGCGCGACGACGGTCGCGAGGTCGCGCTCGCCCACAACGGCAACCTGACTAACGCGGTCGATCTCTGGGGCGAGCTGAAGGAGCGCGGGCTGCAGTTCCGCGGCACCTCCGACTCGGAGATCATCGCCGCCCTGCTCTCCTCGCACGAGGGGAAGATGATCGAGGACGCGGTCGCCGACGTGATGCCACGGCTGCAGGGCGCCTACTCGACCGTAGTGATGACCAAGCGGGCGATCGTCGCCTTCCGCGACCCGCACGGGATCCGGCCGCTCAGCCTCGGCCGCCTCGGCGACCGCTTCGTCGTCGCCTCCGAGAGCTGCGCCTTCGACATCATCGGCGCCGAGCTGATGCGCGAGGTGCACCCGGGCGAGATGGTCTCGCTGACCGAGCGCGGGCTGGAGACGCGGCAGGTGGTGAAGACCGAGCGGCGGGCGAGCTGCGTCTTCGAGCACATCTACTTCTCCCGCCCCGACAGCCGGCTCGAGGGCAAGGTTCTGCAGCAGGCGCGCGGGCGGATGGGCGAGATCCTCTGGCGCGAGGCGCCGGTCGAGGCCGACCTGGTGATCTCGGTGCCGGACTCGGGCAACCCGGCGGCGGCGGGGCTTGCGCGCGCCTCCGGGCTGCCGCGCGACGACGGCCTGATCAAGAACCGCTACGTGGCGCGGACCTTCATCCAGCCCGGGCAGGAGCTGCGCAAGCACGGGCTGCGGCTGAAGTTCAACCCGCTGCCGGAGATCGTCGCCGGCCAGCGGCTTGTCGTCGTCGACGACTCGATCGTGCGCGGCAACACCACCCGGCAGATCATCGGCATGCTGCGCGAGGCGGGCGCCAGGGAGATTCACCTGCGCATCTCCGCTCCCCCGATCCGCAACCCCTGCCACTACGGCGTCGACATGTCGACCCGCGAGGAGATGATCGCCCACAACCGCACGGTCGAGGAGATCGCCGACGAGCTCGAAGCCGACTCGCTCGCCTACCTCTCGATCGCCGGTGTCTACGAGGCGATCGGCGGCGACCCCGGCGAACACTGCGACGCTTGCTTCACGGGGAACTACCCGTTGGGCGACCCGGACGAGGCCGACGGCAAATTCGCCCTGGAGACGATCGCGGCAGGGCCCAGCTGAGCCTCAGCCGCCGGTCGCGAGTTCAAGCCCCAGCCAAACAGTCACCAGCGAGGCGAGCAGGATCGCGCCCTGCAGCGCGTGCAGCTTCGGCCGGCGGAGGTGAAGCAGGACGAGGCCGAAGACGAGAGCGACCAGGCCTAGCTTCCACTGCAGGGTCGAGCTGTCCCAGAGGTCATAGTGGGAGGCCATCGCCCAGCCGGTAAGGACGAGGACGCCGAGGGCGACCAGCGAGCCGTAGCCGAAGCGGCGGGCGATGCCGCGCATCCGCTCCCGCGACGGATCCGTCTCGTCCCCGCGCAGCGCCGGCACCACCGCGATCCCGAAGACCAGCTGGCCACCGACGAAGAACGCCATCGCCAGCAGGTGCAGGTAGAGCACCGCCTGCCAGATGTCGTGTGAGCTCACGGGGTCAACAGCTACTTGTTGCGGTCGATCGGGGAGGCGAACGCTACCGTCCAGCGTCCACTCTCCCGTTCCACCGGCACGACCCAGTCCTTGCCATCGGTTCCGTGGTACTGGGCGAAGCCATGGCCGTCTTCTATCCGCAGACTGACCACCGGTCCGGATTCGAAATTGTTGGCGTTGTAGCGGGAGATCTGACTCTTTAGATAGACGATCGCCTCAGGACAGCTCTTCACCCTGCCTTCAGTGGACCACTTGGCCGTTTTGATCAATTGGTGTAAGTAGACTGCCGAGAAGTAGGAGCAGTCTTTGGCCCAGTTCTTCGTCGCTCGAGCGCGCATCCAGGCCGAGATGATTGTCGTTGCCTGCTTGCGTTCCGCCGCGGTTGCCTCGTGCCCCATGGTCTGCACGGCATTGTCCCCACCAGCGACGAAAAACTGGCGCGTGGGCCCTCTCGGATAGACGATCTTTTCGGTGGGGACGCTCGATTCTTCACTGTTCGTTGCACTGCTCCCGCAACCGCCTGCGGAGGCGGCTGCCACGACCACGATCCAGACCACCACCACTCTCTTCTGGGCCGCGATCTGCCTCATCTTGACGACCTCCCTACCCTTCGGAAGCGGGAGTGCCTTTGCTGCCACTCTTCAGCGCTTCCGGAAGAGGTTGCGCCACCTTCCACTTTCCCTTTTCCTTCGCCATCGTCACCGACCAATCGATGCCGTTTCGACCGTGATAGAGGGCGTAGCCGCGCTTCCCTTCAATCCTCAGGCTGTCAATCGGGCCGGTCGTCGTGTTGACCAGATTGCCTGACGCTTCCGTACCAAAATAAGCGAGGGCCTGGGGGCAGTTCTTGGCGTTGCCGTTGCTGGCGAAGTGAGCGTCTTTGACGACGTATCTCTTATAGCTCTGCGACAAATAACTGCAGTCTTTCGTCCAAGCAGCCTTGGATCGCGCTCGCATCCACCTAACCACCCACTGCGACGCCTGTTTACGTGCTGGCACCGGGGCCTCATGGCCGAAAACCACCGGCTCGTTGACCACCCCGGCGACGATGAAGGAGCGGGCGGGGCCGGTCACCGACGCGTACAGTTCCCTTTCGACGCTTTCCCTCAAGGTGCGTCGACTCGCACCTGAGACGCTTTCGGCCCCCTTGCCTCCACACCCGACAGCGACGCCGAGCAAGAGACCTGCGATTACTATGTTCACCAGCCTTTGAATGCTCGCTCTTCAGGAGACCGCGCATTTATCGAGGCCATAATCTTGGGCCATCCTGCCTGGCTTGCCGAACGGAACACCTCCCGCTTCTGGATTCGCCCTATAGCGTGCCGCGGCTTCCTTCATGGCGCTGACCAGAGCTTCGATCTTCTTCTCATCTCCGACCGGGGGGACGAGGTCAGCCAGTCGCTCTGCCTCACCTTCATAGATATCCATCAGTTCCGCGGTGTACTGTTCGCCCTTCTTTTGGGATATACGCCCGTGGTTCCGTTGTTGGGTGGCGATGGCTTTTGCGCGCAGTTCTTCTTTTTCGTTTATGCCTTCCGCGCAGGTGAGATTGCCTTTCCGAACGAAGGCGGCCTTGCTCGGCGGCGATCCGCTTCCTTCACCGCCACCACAACCCACCATCGCCAGAGAAGCAAGAACGGCGATGCCTAAAGCAAGCCGAGATAATTTTCGTTTCACTGCACTCTCCCTTTAAAAATGAACGATCAGGAATAGTTTAGCGCTTTTTGGCACCCGCTGTTTTCTTGTTGATCACCCGTTGGTTTGTAAACAAGCTGCAGCTCTGTGCCGGGGGCTGGACCGCCCCCGGCACAGAGTCAGAATCCTTGGCGATCAGTTCCCGGTCACAGCCCAAGTGCCGTTGGCAATCCCTCCCTGTTCCGAGTGAGCAAACAGAAGGATTGCGCCCGTCCTGAAAGGCTGTCCTCCAGCGAAGATGAAACTGGTTTCGCTGGACGCATAGAGGCAGAGAAAACCAGGTTCTGCTTTAGGTTCTGCCAGCGTGCCAGAACACTGAGAAGGCGGCGTCCCTTCTTTTTTGACGAATTTCACCGCCGGGGGAGATTTGAGCTGGATATTGAAGCTGATGTTCGTCAGCACCGGCTGGGGTGGCCCTTCAGGTTCCGGTTCTGGCCACAGCGGCACCGAATAGGTTCCGGTCTCGGTCACCCCGGTAGGGAGGACGCAGTTCGAGGTGCTGCAAATACCTTCGGGCCCGGTGGGTCCCTGAGGGCCTTCAGCTCCGGTTTTCCCAGTTAGGCCGGTGGGTCCCTGCGCCCCGGTTGCACCGGCGGCACCAGCGTCGCCCTTGGCGCCGGGGGAGCCGGCCGGGCCTTGCGGACCCGCAGGACCCGTAGCGCCGGGTTTGCCAGCATATTTTTTGGCGATTTTTTTGACCTGTTTTTCCTGCTGCGCGGTTAGACCGCCAGCGGCAAAGGCCGCCCCGGTGAGCGCAGCGAGAAGCGCCACGATCGCCACGACCAGGCCGGCCGTACCGAGCTTGTTGTGTATGCGAGAGAGCATCTAAATATTCCTCCCTTGTGGTTTTTGACTCCTGGCGACGGCTTGATCGCGGGACAGGAAATACCACCCAGGTATGTGAACAGAGGCCCTGGCCCATCGCGTATGCAGTCGAGCCACACCACAGGTCTCCGCTCTTCATCTTGTCCCCTCTCCGGTTCCCCTTCATCGAGGCCAGCGCGTCCCTATCGCGCCAGGAAGTTGAATTTAAAGTACCCCTGCGATCCTGTCAAGGAACTATCAGGGTGGTACTGGTTTGTCTATCGAAAGATCAAAAAAGTACTTTCACAGGCTTGAAGCGCTCAGGGCTTTTCCCGAGCACACCCGACCTTGATTACCGGCCTCGCTTTCTTCAATCGTTCGTTCTGCGCCTTGAATTCCAAGTCGGCGTGGTGCTTTGCCCGACAGAGGTTGACGTGATTTTCGATCAGCCCGCGCTTGCCGCCGAAGAGGCTCATCGTGAACTTGGTGACCGGGGCATCGGGTAGGTGGAGGAAGCGGGTCCTCACCCGGGAGATTTCGGTTCCCTTCTTCTGCACGGAGTCGATATAGCCGACGAGGTCAATTTGGATCTGACCGTGTAGGTCGACGACGATGTCGGGTAGTTCTCGCTCGCCGCCGTTGGAGCGGAAGTAGACCGGGCCCCTGAGTGGCTGGTCCAAGAGCGGCGTCGTTGCTTCGGCATGACCGAGGATCGACTTGGGAGGACAGGCGTCTTCGTTGAACTGCACGCGGGTGCAAGGATTGTTGATGTGGGCGTTGTCGATGAACTCGCTCGAGGGCAGGATCACCGTCGCCGCAGCCGTGTTGGCCTGGTGGGGCTTTTGCGTCAGGACCGCCCCCAGCGCCGGGTTGCCCGAGCGCTTGGTTGAGCCCTTGAGGCCGATCGTCAGCTTCGGGGAGTAGTCAAGCTTTGAGCAGTTGGCGGCTCGGAAGACAGCGCTCGGTTCAGCGGTGGCTCCGTCTACGGCGGCTACAGTCGCGGTGATCTTCTTCGCCGCGCAGCTGGTCGGGTTCAAGGTGAATTCGGGGCGGCTGATCAGGACGTTCAGCGTGCGGTAGAAGACCGGCACGCCTTCGAGGATCTGGGGCAGGGGGTCGGTCTTGATCGTCGCCAGGGCGGTTTCGGGGTCGACGTAGATCGCCGAGCGGTTGACGACCAAGCCGAGGTCGAAGGGGCCGGCCTGGGCGGGGACGACCGAGACCACCGAGTAGGGGGCGCCCTTGTAGGGGCCAGCCAAGTAGACAGCCGTGGGTGCCTTGCCAGGTTGGGGGATCCAGAGCGGCGCGCCGCCAACTCCTACGCCGGTAGTGATGTTGCCGATTGCAGAGCCGGCCGGACAGGCGCCGGTGGCCGCCTCCGCATCGGAACAAAGCGGCACCCCGCGGAGCTTTGCGAGCAGGCCCTGGGGCAGATGCAGGGCAATCGTCTGCGGCTCGGCTTCGCCATCCTGGCGGCTCAGCGTGAACGTGAACGGCGAGAACCTGCCGGCGCCATAGTTGAGGGGACCGGCCACGAGCTTCGGCGCGAAGCCGACCTTTCCGCAGCCAATGGTGATCTGCATCGGTGCCTGCCCGGCAACAGTCGCCTGGCCCGACCAGGGACTGAACGAGTACTGCGTCTCGTAGGTGCCGCAGCCGCCGGGCGTTGCCAGCGGCGCCCTGGGGCCCCCGAAGACATGCAACTTCAGGTCGGCGAAGGGATACTGGGGGAGACCGCCCAAGGCCGGGATGCCAGCAACGACGGCGGTGAGCTGGCCGGTCAGCGGGTTGGCCTGGATCTCGGCCGGCAGCTTCAGATGCACGCCCTGTTCGTCGGTCACCATCCAGAATCCGAAGAGGCGTCCCTTCTCCGGCGTGCGCTGGTAGACCGAGCCGTGCAGAGTGTGGTCGAGCGCGGGCACCTCGACTTCGACTGAGCCGATCTTCGCCTCGTCGGGACAGTGTGAAGGTTCGTCCTTTTCAAAACCCACTTCTTGCGCGTTGCAGGCAGCGAGCCCATCGGCAGCCGAGGGGTTGATCGTGACTCCCTCCGGCAAGCTAACCGCCGCGCTCTTCAGGGCCGAGGTCGAAAGTCCTTGGGGCGTTTCGTCCTGGGGAATCGCGAGGTCGGTGTTGAGTCCGGTGGGAGCGGCGGCTTCCGGGTTGGTCGGACTTGCGGTGAAACTCGGTTCGAAGCTGAGTTTGCCGCAACCGGTGATCTGCGGGAAAGGCGCGCTCATCGTCGAGGGCAATTCCGGCAGCTGATAGCTGCGGGCGGTGATGGTGATCTGGCGGGAAAGGCTGCAGTCGGTGGGATTGGAGAGGAAGGGTGCTTCGGGCAGCCCGGCGCTGCGGTCTTCTCCGACGGTTGCCCCTTCAGCCTGTTCCGCGGCGGTCGGGAAGCGCAATTTGTCGTGGATGGGTGCTGCCGGTATTCCCCACAGGGTCGTCGAGACACTGACCAGACCGGCCCCCGCGGAAGCGCCTTCGATCGAGGCGACAATGCTGTAGTCGATAGGGTCGATGCGGAAGTTGATGAACGCCGGCTGGCCGGCGATCAAAAGGCCCAAACGGGCGACGATGTCGCCCCCTGGCGGAGTCATGTTGTAGACGGGTCCCAAGTGGACGCCGGGGAGCGGGTTGTTGAGCCCAAGTTCGGTAATTCCCACCTGCGAGGCAACCGGACATTCGCTCTCGGCCAGCTGTTTCACCGTGCAACGGGGAACTCCCTGCGGGTTGCCGGCCATCCCAGGCGGGGCGACTATCTTGATGTCGCGGGTGTAAGCATAGGGTCCCGGCGGCCCGGATTCATGATGGGTCAAGCCAAAGGCGGTGGTGAGGTCGGCGTGTGCTCCCGCCTGGGTCGTCGATAGCGAGGCGGAAACGGATTCGAGCGCGTATTTTTCGAATTCTTCGGCTGCGCTCGCCGAACCCGCCCAAAAGGCCAGCGCAGCGGCGACGGCTACGAGAACGAGAGTGGTCTTGGCGATGGCCGGTTTCATTTGCCGGCCCCCTGCCTCTTCGAGCTCGCTTTTGCGTGCTGGTGCTTCTTCTTTCTGTGCTGGTGCTTCTTCTTTACGCATTTGACCTTGCCGTGGCGGCGGACTTGGCGCTTGCCCGCCGAGCAGTGACGGCGCTTGGTTTCCGGTTCGTCACCGGTGAGCGCTCCGGGCGTCGACAGGCTCGGGGCCAGGCTCAGGCCGGGGCGGCAGCCTTCGCCTTCACATGCTTCTCCTGCTTCGGGTTCCGGGAAGCCTCCTCCCGTCCGCGCGTCATATATAGAGGGCGTTTCTTCCTGGTCGGAGCCAAGTAGGAAATCCGCGCTGCGGAAGAAGACGTCGCCGCCGCTGTCGCTCACCGCGTAGAGGTAGTCGACGCGACGGCTGTGGCCGCCGGAGATGAGGAAAAGGCAGCCGCCCGAGCGTTCGCAGGTACCCACCCCTTGTGCCTCCCACTCGTAGATGTCCTGGAACCCGTCGGTGTCGGTCGGCACCAACGCTTCGGTCGACTGAAAGAAGGCGCGGCGACCGTCGGGGGTGAGGTTGGCGACGAAGCCGTAGGAGCTGAAGGGCTCGTCCCTACCCACCTGTTCGCTGACCGACTCGAGGCTCGCCCCCCCCGTCGCCCCCGCCAAGGTCGGGTTGCAGGAGAGGCAGGAAAGCGTTTCCGCGGCGAAGTCGTAGCGGTAAACCTCGGTGTTGCCCTCCGGGTCATAGCCGTCCAAGCGCGCACGGGACTCGAACAGCAGGGCGTTGCCATCAGGGGTTGCGCGAGAAGGGTCGGTGCCGAGATTGCCCGGGCCGACCTTTTCGGTCCAAAGCCCCAGGCCATCGACCTGCTCGTTCCCGTTGTTTTCTCCTTCGACGTCGCGTTCGGTCACCCTGCCGACGAAGTTGATCTGCCCTTCCTCGGAGCGGTAGAGGTTCTGGGCGGCACTTTTCGCCCGGGCGCCGTTGGGGTTCGGTTCAGTCGTCAGCACGCCGGGCGAGACGAAGTAGGCGACGGAACCGTCGGCGGCGATGTTGACCGGGGTGACATCGCCGCTTTTGCTGAAGAGAGTCGCTTCTTCGGCTTTGGCGTCAAAGCGGTGGAGGTTTCCTCCCTGCAGGTAGAAGAGGCGCGCACCGCCTTCGGCGATACCGGCGAACTCGAGGTCTTCGCCGATTTCGAAGGTCGTTTCGTCTTCATAGCGCAGGTAGAGGGTGTTGCCGATCTTGAAGGCCACCCCCTTGCCGTCCAGCGAGGCGCCCTCAAAAGAGGCGAATTCTCCAGCTGCCGGGGTCGTGTTGCCGGGCAGCAGAGAGATCACGTTCGTTTCCTCTTTTCCACCACTTCCGATCGTCCGGTCGTACACCGCCCCGGTTCCCCCGCCGGGCGCATCTTCCTCGAGCCTCAACCCGCTTTCGAAGATGACGTGACCGCCGCCTTCGCTGATCAGCAGCCCTTCGGCGCGCGGGTCGCTCGCGATGCTGCCGCGGCCGAGCAGGGCCGAATGCCCGTCAGGATAGCGAAGGTAGTGGGTCTTTTCTCCTTCGAAATTAGCGCTGCCTTCACCCCCCACCGAGGTCCAGAACGCATAACCCTGATCGGGTGAGTTGCTCCCTGGCAAAATTCCCCCGGGCGCTTCGAAGGCAGTGGGGCCGACGTAGGAGGTGTGCCAACCGGCTTCGGTCCGCCTCACCAAGTAAGGGTCGCCCGTAAAGCCGCCAGTTCCTTCATTGCCGGGCAGGGTCCCTCCTTCGAGGCTCAAGGACACCTCATCTCCCGCCGGGGACGCCTCGCGCGTGAGGAAGTAGGTGCCAAGGTGATCCACGCCGATGGGGCTGCGGCCATTGGTGGCGGGCGGAGTCACGAGCTCATAGGCCCGACAGTCGGGCAGCAGCGCCGACGGACCGGCGCGGAAGGCGTCGTTGGGGCAGGGCGGGCTTACAGAGAGTGCGAGATAGGTGGCGAATTCTTCCTGCGCTTCATCGCTTCCCAATTCGTTCTCGGCGACGATCCGAAAGCGGTAAGGAGTTCCCGGGCTCAGTCCTTCTGCCGCCGCAGAAACGCTCACGGGAGCGCTGCCGGCCGTGATTTGGCCTTCTCCCGCGACGCTAGCTCCTTCGAAGCCTTCTTCTTCGAAGTTTTCCTTGGTCGTGTATTCGAAGCGGTAGGTCGTGTCGAGGAAGTGCGGTTCCACTTCCGCCTGCAGCAGGGCTTCGGTTTCGCTGACACCCGAGAAGCCGGTCGACTTGATTCCGGGTTCTTCGAATTCGGAGGGACCGAAGGCGAAGAGATGCCCGGGGGGCGAGGGAAAAGCGGGGACGTAGAGGTACCGCCCGGCCGCGCGGAGCGCTCCGTTGGGGCTGTTTTCCCCGTTGTCGACGGCGATCTGGGCGTTCACCACACGGTGGCCTTTCAGTTCATGGTTGATCGTCGCAAGGCATTCACCGTCAGCGCTGAACTCGTAGATAACTTCGGTCCCGGTTACGTCATAGACGAAGACATTGCCGCTCTCTTCGCTGACAGCGACCGACGGGTCGGAAGCGAGGAATTTCCCAGACGGGGTGCATGAGCCGTCGATTTCCCCGACGAGAGTGTGCGGCGCTTCCAGTTCCAGTGCTTTCACCACGTGCTGTTCGGTGTTCTGGTTTCCTTCTTTGAAGTCGGCTGCGTAGACGAGGCCGTGCTCTGCGTCGATTGCCAAGCCATGGCCATGAATGTCAGCGAAGCTGCCGAACTTTTCGATGCGTTCGTTCCCTTGCGCCGCTGATTTGTACTCGACGATGTAACGGCCATTGTTGAGGAGGAGATGCTGGTTGCGCGGGTCGATCGCCAGGGCGCTGGGAGCGCCCATCAGGGCGAGGTCTTCTTCGTCTTTGACGATGCTGACCGGCGGTTCCCCGTATTCGATTTCCCCGACCGCCGGATTGCATTTCTTCGGCGGATAACGACGCAGTTCGGCCGCTTCCCCGACCCGCTTGTCGACCACGTATAGGTTGCATTCGCTGTCGACCGCAATATTCGTCGGGCCGTTTATCAACCCCTGTTCGTCGTCGAAGGTGGTGATCAGGAGCCCCAATGGGCTGAAGACGTCTATTCGACTTTCGCGTTCTTCTTCTTCATTCTGCGGGCCGGCACTGGCGAGGAAGATGTTCCCGTAAGGATCGGTGGTGACCGCATCCGGCAGGACGAAGGGTCCTGGATGCTCTCCTGCTGGGCAACCGGGGTCTTCGATCGGGTCAACGGCCGAGGTTTCGCAGGTCCCGGTGAGCGAGAGCCCCGCGTTGAATACGGGTATCCCTTCGGCGCCAGCCGCCGAAATCGGCAAGACCAGAATGCCGAGCGCGATCAGCAAAGCGCAATAAGCGCTGCGCAACAGCCATGAAATCCCCAGCTTCATCCCTCTCCCTTGCGTTGCGGCAGCAGGTGCCGCTGCCTGCGGTCGGCAGCATAAAAACCGTCGAGGCTTTTGTCAAGAACGTCGGCGGTTCTATAGCTGCGGCCGCTCCCACCGTGGGAGCGGCCGCAACCTTTTAGCCCAGACTGAATCGACCGATTCAGCTCAGCTCAGCTCGCGTCTCAGCTCGTCGAGAGGTCGCCTGTTGTGCCAGACGGAGTTGTGAGCTTGTACTTCGCTGTCCACTTCGCGTTCGCCGGGCAGTTGGGACCCTGGTTGGGCGCCAGCGCAACGGTGGTGCTGACGTCCATTGTCGGCGGGGTGCCCGCTGTGAGGGTGCCGAGGTCGAGCCCGGTGGTGCCGCTTTCGAAGATGCAGCTTTCTTCGCCGCCTTCGAACAGTTTCGGAACCTTGCTTGTCACTTCGAACCCTTTGGCTGTAACTGTGCCGTTATTTGAGCTAGCGATGTTGTGAATTTCGAGGGTTCCGGTTGCGATCGTAGCGGTCGTCCTGGTGCAGTTACTCCAGGTCAGGGTGATCCCGCTCAGCGTGGCTGTCGCCGTAGCGCTGCCGTTTGTCAGGGTTCCCTGAACTGTGCTTTCGCATTCGTTCTTGACGAAGCCGAATTCGTCCTCGAGCGTTGCTTTTCCTGCGCCGGTGCCGGTCGAGTTCTCGGTGCTGAAATCGATCCCGTTCACGGTGTTCGGCCACTTCTGAGCCGCGGGACAGGGTGAGACTGCTGTGCTGCAGACGACGCTGGCCGAGGCCGTGCCGGCTCCACCGAACGCCATCAGGGCCGCCGCCGCGACTGCGGCGAGGCCGAGCATTTTCAGATACTTCATTATTTCTCCTTGCTCTCCGGCGCTTCAGGCGCCGGCTTGTTTTTACGCAGCGCAGGAGGCGGAGATAGGCCGGCTCCCGCGCGAGAAAGGCATCCCTCGCCTTTCGGTAATTCCCGATATCTGCTCGGGAACGGGAAATATTTACCAAGAAAAGGCTGAGCAGTCAACAACATGTGAGTACCGAATTAATCTCCCTTGGAACAACCCGACATTTTTTCCTGCAAAGGTGAAGAATGCGAGGGTGAGCGCTCTTCGCATCGTCGTCCTCGCTTCGGGCAGCGGCACCAACCTGCAGGCGATCCTCGACGAGCTGCATGGGCGGGAAGGGATCGAGGTCGTCGGCGTCGGCTCGGACAAGCCGGAAGCGGGGGCGCTGGAGCGAGGACGCCGGGTCGGGATCGAGACCGCCATCTTTCCAGGCGCTGACTACCCGGACCGGGTCGCCCGCGACCAGGCGCTCGGCGACTGGATCGAGTCCCGCACTCCCGATCTGATCGTCCTCGCCGGCTACATGCAGCTGCTGAGCGAGGCCTTCGTCCAGCGCTTCCGCAACCGCGTGGTCAACATCCACCCCGCGCTGCTGCCGGCCTTCCCCGGGCTCGACGCGATCGGGCAGGCGCTCGCCGCCGAAGTCGAGACGACCGGGGTCACCGTCCACTTCGTCGACGAGGGGGTCGACACGGGCCCGGTGATCGTCCAGCGCGAGGTGCCGATACGGCCGGGGGTCGCGCGCGAGGAGCTGGAGGCGGCGGTGCACGCGGTCGAGCACGAACTCTACCCGGAGGCGATCCGCATGATCGCGCAGGGCAGAGTTAGGATCGACCCCAGCGACCCGCGCAAGGTCGCGATCGCTTCCCCCATGAACTCCGAGCCTGCCACCGACATCACCCAGGAGAGCCTCGAGGACGGCCAGGTGCGGGTGCGACGGGCGCTGATCTCGGTCTCCGACAAGACCGGGGTCGCCGACTTCGCCAGGGGGCTGGCCGCGCTCGGGGTCGAGATCCTCTCCACCGGCGGCACCGCGACGGCGCTGCGCGAGGCGGGGCTCGAGGTCACCGACGTCTCCGAGTTCACCGGCCAGGAGGAGATCCTCGGCGGCCGGGTGAAGACGCTGCACCCGCGGCTGCACGCGGCGCTGCTGGCGCGGCGCGGGGACGCGGAGCACATGGCGACGCTGGAGGGCGAGGGGATCGAGCCGATCGACGTCGTCTGCGTCAACCTCTACCCGTTCGAGCAGACCGTCGCTGCCGCCGACGTGACGCACGAGGTCGCGATCGAGAACATCGACATCGGCGGCCCGACGATGATCCGCGCCGCGGCGAAGAACCACGAGAGCGTCGCCGTGGTCGTCAAACCGGAGTCCTACGACGCGGTGCTGGCCGAGCTGGAGGAGGCCGACGGGGAGATCTCCGCCGCGACCCGCCACTGGCTGGCGAATGAGGCCTTCGCCCAGACCGCCCGCTACGACGCCGCGATCAGCCGCTGGTTCTCGATGGAGTACGAGGACTTCCCGGAACACCTGGCGATCGCTTACGAGAAGGTGCTCGACCTCTCTTACGGGGAGAACCCGCACCAGCGGGCGGCGCTCTACTCGGAGTCGGGGCTGCGGACCCACATCCTCGCCCGCACCTCGAAGCTGCACGGCCGCGCCCTCTCCTTCAACAACGTGCTCGACCTCGACTCGGCGCGGAACCTGGTCGACGACTTCGAGCAGCCGGCCTGCGTGATCGTCAAGCACAACAACCCCTGCGGGGTGGCGATCGGGACCGATGCGCTCGAGGCCTACCTGAAGGCGCTCGCCTGCGACCCGATCTCGGCCTACGGCGGCGTGATCGCGGTCAACCGGCCGATCGGCCGCGAGCTGGCCGAGGAGCTGCACAAGAACTTCGTCGAGGTGCTGGGCGCGCCCGGCTACGAGGACGGGGCGCTGGAGGTGCTGCAGCAGAAGGAGGCGATCCGGATCCTCTGCGAGGAGGAGCGGCGCGAGCCCGACCCGCGCGAACGCGACGTCAAGCGGGTGACCGGCGGCCTCCTGATCCAGGACCGCGACGGCGACCCCGAGCCGCGGCAGATCATGGAGGCGGTGACGGGGAACGAGCCGAGCGAGGAGCAGTGGCAGGACATGCTGTTCGCCTGGACCGTCAGCCGCCGCGTCCGCTCCAACGCGATCGTGATCGCCAAGGGCGGCGCCACCCTCGGCATCGGCGCCGGCCAGATGAGCCGCGTCGACTCGGTCCGCCTCGCGGTCGAGAAGTGCCGCGAGGCCCGCGGCGAGGACGCCGACTCCCTGCTCGCCGGCTCAGCCCTCGCCTCCGACGCCTTCTTCCCCTTCGCCGACGGTCCCGAGCTGGCGATTCAGGCGGGCACCACCTCGGTGATCCAGCCGGGGGGCTCCAAACGCGACGCCGAGGTGATCGAGGCCTGCGAGAGTGCCGGAGTGGCGATGGTCTTTACGAAGCACCGCCACTTCCGGCATTAGCCTGCGGCTGCCTTTGCGCAGCCGCAGGCTGGATAGCTCTTCTCAGGGTTCCTCCACCGACAATGTTTTTTCAGCCGGTTCTGTCAGCGTGTATTCGGCGGTCCATTTGGCCGTTTTGGGGCAGGCAAGGTTGCTGCCGGAGAACTTTTCAAGTACGGCGTTGGCGACGAAGGTCGCGGGTTTTCCCTCTTTCAGTTCGCCGAGGTCGAGACCAGCGGTCGGCCCGTAGATGCAGGTTCCGAAGAAGATCGTGTTGATTGTGACTTCGGTGGTGCTGTCGGCCTTGACTGTGCCATTGTGGCTGCCCGCGATGTTCTGGACTTCGAGCTTGCCCGCTTTGAGGGTGCTCGTCGGGAAGGTACAGCCGCTCCAGGTAAGCGATTCGATCGGGCCTGTGACCCCTTCTGCTTTTTCGAGTTTGCCTTTCGCTGTGGAAGTCGTGCAAGTGTCGAGTTTTTCGCCTTCTGTGTCGACTAGGACAGCCGTTTTCCCAGAGGGGATGCTGAAGTCGAGGGTGGTGCCGGCCGCCCAGCGGTTGGCTTCCGGGCAGGGCGATTCCTGGACGGTGCAGAGGACGGAGCCGGGGGGTGCAGCAGTCCCTTTCTCCACGGAGACTGTGGTTTCAGCCGGTTCTGTTAGCGTGTATTCGGCGGTCCATTTGGCGGTTTCGGGGCAGGGGATGGCGCTGCCCGCGAGCTTTTTCGCCACCGCGTTGGCGACGAAGGTGGCAGGTTTTCCCTCTTTCAGTTCGCCTAGGTCGGCTCCACTGGTTATGCCGTAGACGCAGCTGCCGAAGAAGAGCGCGTTGATTGTGACCCCGATTTCCGTGTCCCCTTTAACTGTGCCGTTGTGGGTGCCGGCGATGTTTTCGACTTCGAGCTTGCCGAGTTTGGACGTCGTCGTCGTGAAGGTGCAGCTGCTCCAGGTCAGTGATTCGATCGAGCCTGTGACGAATTCGGCTTTTTCGGTTTTGCCTTTGACCGTCGAGCCGCTGCATTCGTCCAGCGTTTCGCCTTCTGTGCTCACCAGTTTTGCATTCGTCCCGGACTTGAGGGTGAAGTCGAGGGTGGTGCCACTCGCCAGTCGGTTGGCTTCCGGGCAGGGCGATTCCTGGACGGTGCAGAGGACGGAGCCGCTGGCCGCGGCATCTGCGGGAAGGGTGATCAGGCCGACGGCCGCCAACGCCAACCCCAAAAGGCTCAAAATCTTGAGGTGTTTCATCTCTTCTCCCTTGTCCTGCGCCCGCAGACGCCGTTTTGCAGGACTAAGCGATAACAGAATCGTCCTCACTGGTCAAGAATGCTTGAGTTTGTAACCCCAAGGCGGCGGGTTTGAATCAGAGAGAGATAGTGAGGCCGAAGCGACGACGTTCTCCACGAACCATCGCCGCTCCGGCATTGAAATCAGAGACTAGCTGTGTTCAACCGCTCAACTCGCCCCAACGGAGAGTGTTGTGCTCGACGGTTCTGTCTGAACGAGGCTGCCGTTCAGATTCCCGTTTGCCGGGCAGGCGAAGGCACTTCCGCTGAGCTTCTCAATCGTAGTGTTGAAGTCAAGCGTCGCTGGTTTGCCCTCTGTGAGGGTTCCAAGTACTGCGCCATTTGTCCAACCGTAGATACAACTGCCAAACAATGGATTATTGAATGTCCAGCCAACTTCTTCAGTTGCTGTGACTGTGCCATTGCTGGTGCCGCTGATGTTGTGAATTTCCAGGCCACCTAGTTTGGTGAAGCTGTTGTTAAAGGTACACTGGCTAAATGAGAGCGTATTATTTTTACTCGTAACTGTAGTGGTTGCACTGCCTGCGTTCGAGATGTCAGACTTGAGGACCGCTTCTTTGCATGTCTCCAACACGGTTTCCCCATTTATCCACACCAACGACGAGCCGGATGCGAGGCTGAATCCGATCCTGGTTCCAGCCGGGTACTTCTGCCCTTCCGGGCAGGGCGAGGCTGTTGTCGAGCAGAGGACGGTCGCCGAGGCCGTGCTGGCGCCGGCGAATGCCATCAGGGCTGCTGCCGCGATGGCAGCAAGGCCGAGCATCTTGACGTATTTCATTTGAGTCTCTCTTTGTTCAAGCCCATCAAGGGCGATTGCGAACTCAGGTGTTAGCGCCCTTAGGACGCTTAGTCAAGAAAACGTAAGCATTTAGGAACGGCGAGGAGCTCTTTGTCGCCGTGGAGATCAGGCCGCGGTGCTCGAGGCGTCGATTCCCTCGAGGAGTAGTAGACGAGGCCGGGCCGAGGAGAAGCCGCGGCCGTCCTCGGTAGGGAGGAGGCCACGGCCTTCGGGCACTGGGCTGAATCGACCCACTCAGCTCAGATCCGCACGCTTTTCAGCTCGTGGAGAGGGAGCCTGTTGTGCCGGACGGACTTGTGGCTTTGTACTTCGCTGTCCACTTCTTAGTCGACGAGCATTCCGCAGGCTGGCCGACATCGAGGGTGAGGGTGGTACTGACGTCCATTGTCGCCGGGTTGCCCTCTGTGAGGGTGCCGAGGTCGAGGCCGGTGCCGCTTTCGTACACACAGCTGACTTCGCCGCCGCCGAATATTTCTGGCTCGACGATTGTCACTGTAAAGCCAGAAGCTGTCACTGTGCCATTGCTGGTGCCGGCGATGTTGTGGATTTCGAGCGTTCCGGTGTTAATCGTTTTGGCGACCCTGATGCAATTCGACCAGGTCCAGGTGATCCCACTCAGCGTGGTTGTCGCCGTAGAGCTGCCATTTGTCAGCGTTCCCTGGATTGTGCTTTCGCATTCGTTTGTGACAAAGCCGAATGGGTCCTCGAACACTACCTTTCCTGCACCGGTGCCGGCTGAGTTCTCGCTGCTGAAGTCGACCGCGCTGTTGGGCCACCTCTGAGCCTGGGGACAGGGTGAGACTGTTGTGCTGCAGACGACGCTAGCCGAGGCCGTGCCGGTTCCGGCGAACGCCATCAGGGCCGACGCCGCGATTGCGGTGAGTCCGAGGATTTTGAGGTGCTTCATTTCTGTCTCCTTTGGTTCGGGCCGGGCTGGATGAATTGATCCAGCCCGGCTGGATGTGCTTTCAGCTCGTCGAGAGGGAGCCTGTTGTGTTGGACGGAGCTGTGACTTTGTACTTCGCTGTCCACTTCGCGGTCGACGGGCATTCGGCGGGTTGGCCGGGACCCAGAGTCATGGTGGTGCTGACGTCCATTGTCGCCGGGTTGCCCTCTGTGAGGGTGCCAAGGTCGAGCGCGGGGCCAGTTTCAAATACGCAGCTGACTTCGCCGCCACCGAATACTTCTGGGAAGACGCTTGTTATTTCAAAGCCGGAAGCTGTGACTGTTCCGTTGCTGGTGCCGGCGATATTGTGGATTTCGAGGGGTCCGGTTCTGATCGTTGTGGTGTGCCTGTTGCAGTTCGACCAGGTCATGGCGATCCCGCTCAGTTTGGCTGTTGCGGTAGCGCTGCCGTTTGTCAGGTTCCCCTGAACTGTGCTGTCGCATTCGTTCTTGACGATGCCGAACGAGTCCTCGAGCACCGCCTTTCCTGCACCGGTGCCACCCGAGTTCTCGCTGCTGAGGTCGACCGCGGGTGCGGCCGGCCATATCTGAGCCTGGGGACAGGGTGAGACTGTTGTGCTGCAGAGGACGCTGGCCGAGGCCGAGCCGGTCGCGGCGAATGCCATCAGGGCCGACGCCGCGGCGGCGAGGCCGAACATCTTGAGGTATTTCATGATCACTCCTTTGGCCCGGCGCATGTGGCACCAGGCTTGTTATTAAGCAGCGCGAGAGAACGTGAGCTGCTCCGATGTGATCGAGCTCGTAGAACCCGCTCCCCAGAACTTCGGAGATCAGTTACGTCTTAACAGACGTATGTGGTTTTAGTCAAGAACATCTACGTATTTAAAGCCCGCTGACGCTCGCTTGCCCGCATCAGGAGAAGCCGGGGCCGTCCTCGGTAGGGAGGCGGCCGCGGCCTTCCATGCGCCGGGTTGGATCGACCGGCTCAGCTCCGCTCGCTTTTCAGCTCGTCGAGAGGGAGCCTGTTGTGCCGGACGGAGTTGTGAATTTGTACTTCCCTGTCCAGCGTGGTTCCGACGGACATCGGGGATCCTGGTTGGTTGCCAGGGCCACGGTGGTGCTGACGTCCATTGTCGCCGGGTTTCCCTCTGTGAGGGTGCCGAGGCCGAGGCCGGTGCCGGTTTCGAAAACACAGCTGACTTCTTCGCCGAAGATCGCCGGGAATTGCATTGTCCATTCGAATCCCGAAGCTGTGACTGTGCCGTTGCTGGTGCCGGCGACATTGTGGATTTCGATCGTCCCAGTTTTGAGCGTTGTGGTGTGCCTATTGCAGCTCGACCAGGTCAGGGTGATCCCACTCAGTTTGGCTGTCGCCGTGGAGGTGCCGTTTGTCAGGGTTCCCTGGACTGTGCTTTCGCATTCGTTCTTGAGGAAGTCGCTTCCGGTCTCGAACACCGTCTTTCCTGCGCCAGTTCCGCTTTCGTTCTCGCTACTGAAGTCGACCGCGACGTTCCCCCACTTCTGACCCACAGGACAGGGTGAGACTGTTGTGCTGCAGACGACGCTGGCCGAGGCCGTGCCGGCTCCGGCGAACGCCATCAGGGCCGCCGCCGCGACTGCGGCGAGGCCGAGCATTTTCAGATACTTCATATTTTCTCCTTGGTCTTCCGGCGCTGGGCGCCGGTTTGTGTTTACACAGCACGAGAGAAGGCGAACGGTTCCTGTGTGCTGGGCTCTACGCAATAGACCGCAGAGCCGCTCCCAGACCTTTGAGAGCGGGTATGTCTTAACAAACCGACAGGGTTTTAGTCAAGAACAGTTACGTATTTAGAGCGCGCTGCCGCTCGCTCGCCCGCATCACGTGCTTGCAGACCTGCATCGGCTCGTCGGCGACGGCGAGGAGCTCTTTGTCGCCGGGGGAAATCAGGCCGTGGTCCTCGAGGCCGCGGTCGATCCACTCGAGGAGCGGGTCCCAGAACTCGGAGTCGACGAGGATGGTGGGGAAGTGGTGGATGCGGCGGGTCTGGATCAGGGTCAGGGACTCGAACATCTCGTCGAGGGTGCCGAAGCCGCCGGGCATGATCACGAAGGCGCGGGCGAAGCGGACGAACATCAGCTTGCGGGCGAAGAAATAGTGGAACTGAAGCGAGCGGTTGACGTAGGGGTTGACGTGCTGCTCGTGCGGGAGCTCGATGTTGAGCCCGACCGAGAGGCCGCCTTCTTCGGCGGCGCCGCGGTTGGCCGCCTCCATCAGGCCCGGCCCGCCACCGGTGATCACCGTGTAGCCGTGGTGGGTCAGGCAGGCCGCGGTCTCGCGGCAGAGCTCGTACCAGCGGTGGCCCTCCTCGACCCGGGCCGAGCCGAAGACCGATACCCCCTCCTGGATGTCGCGCAGCGCGTGAAAGGCGTCGTCGATCTCCTTGCGGATCCGCTCGACGCGGCGCTCGTCATCGACCGCCGGATCGACGGGGACGCGCAGCAGGTTCCGGTCGTGCCGCGCCCCGTTGCCGCCGTTCGCTTCCTCCCTGCCTGCCACTTGACCTAGTAGAGCACAGGAAGAAGTGATTCAGATGATGCACCTACGGGCAGTTGTCCTCGACCTGGGCCGCTTCTATGGTTGCCAGACGCGCCCTACCGGACCGGAGGACTGAATGAGCGAGTTGATTGCGATCGCATACCCCGACAGCGCCACTGTCGAGCGGGCCCGCGAGAACCTGCGCCAGGGTGCCAGGGAGGGCCTGGTCGAAGTAGAGGACGCTGTCGTGATGTTCCGCGACGAGGGCGGCAAGCTGGAGGTTCGACAGGGCAGCACCGGCGTCGGCGGCGCTGCGCTCAGCGGCACGATCTCCGGCGGCCTGATCGGCTATCTGCTGATGGCGCCACTGTTCGGGATGGCGGCGGGAGCTGTAGCGGGGGGTGCGATCTGGAAGAGCATGTTCGGCGATGCCGGTGTGGCGGAGGAGTTCATCAAGGAGCTGAGCGAGAGCCTCGAGCCCGGCCGAGCTGCCTTGATCTTCCTCGTCCGCGAGTTCAACCCCGAGAAGGCCCTGCCCCGGATCAAAGAGCAAGGGCACGTCATCCAGACCTCCCTCAGTGCCGAGGCAGAGGCACAACTAGACGCTGCGCTCGAGGCTGTCGAGCCTCAGCCCTGAGCGCTTTCGCCGCCGGCTGCGCCAGGGGCACGCTTCTCGGCTTCTTGCCGGCGCAGCCCGGTGCGCGTGGCGAGGATCGCCAGTCGCACTAGCCCGGCCAGCAGAGCCAAGTCGAAAAGCATCTGAAAGGTGACGACGATCCGCGCTCCGGGCGACGACGGGGTGATGTCTCCCAGGCCCACCGTGGAGACCGTGGAGACCGTGAAGTACATCGAATCGACGCGGCCCAGGGGTTCGGAGAAGCTCTGCGGATCGGCGTGGGAGATCGTCAGGTAGGTGAAAGCGAAGACGACGATGAGCATCGGCAGCGCAAAGGCGATGGCCTCGACTGCGCGCAGCACCGGGTGCTCGGCCCGAACGATGGTGTGGAGCTGCCAGCCGACCAGCACGACGAAGAGCAGGAGCCCGACGACCATGCCGAGAAGCGCTGCTGCCCCCGAGTTCCCGGGGACGGGCACGACTGCATAGAGGAGCAGCATCCCCAGCGCGATGCCGAAGATGCGCAGGCCCGAGCGAACGAGCAATCGCCGTCGCTCCCGCGGATGTTCGGGCAAAACCTGGCCGCTCATGCCGGCCAAGGGTCGCGGTCCGGCCGGACGCGAGTTAGTCCGGTGCCGCAAGCTCGTCGAATCGCCGCGCCGGCAGGTTCCCGGTGGCGAAGAACGAGGCGAGGACGAGAAGGGCGGCGAAGAGGAGGGCGACCTTCAGCGCTTCCAGTTGCGCGTCTTCATAGCCCTTCACCACCTCCGACGCTTCCTTGCCTTCGAGCCCGGCCTTCGCTGCCGCCGCTTCGACCTCGGCAGATGCGACGAAACTGCCACCCGCACTCAGTCGAGTCTGCACCTGGGCCTGAACCTCGTCCGCAATGCGAGGATTGGAGGCGATGTTGGCGGAGAAAGACGCCAGCAGACCAGTCAGCACGACAGCCCCGAGGAACGCCGTCCCGAGCGAGGAGCCGAGTTGCTGGGCGGTGTTCTGCAGGCCTCCGGCCTCGCTGCGATCTCGATCTGAGACTGCCGACTGAACGACGTTCCCAAGCTGGGAGACGATCAGTCCCATCCCCACCCCCAGGACACCCATCCCGATCAGAAACGAGGTGTTGTCCAACTCAGGCTCGATCGTGTCGAGCAGGAGGAGGACCGCGACGAAGACGACGCCGATGCCGACGCGCACGAGGGTCTTCGCGGCAAAGCGCTTTGCCAGCGCAGAGCCGGCGAGGGCGCTGGCGAAAAGGCCCACAGAAGCGGGCAGCATCCGCACGCCCGTTTCCAGCGCGTCGAGCCCCTGGACGATCTGCAGGAAGAGGGGGACGGTGAAGAAGATCCCCATCAGGATCAGGTTCTGAGCGAGCAGCATCGCGAGACCTCCGCGCAGGCTGGGCAGGCGAAGCAGGCGCATGTGCAGGAGCGGGTCTTCTCCGTGCTCCTCGCGACGGCGCTCCCATCCCACGAAGGCAGCAAGCAAGACGCCACCGGCAGCGATCACAAACGGCGTCAGCGAGAAGCCGAAAGGCTCCAGCGGAGAGCTGCGCGGGTGGAGCCAACCCCAGTTGCTCGCCTGGAGCACCCCCAGCACGACCAGGCCCAGCCCGAGCGCGGAAAGCGTGCTGCCGATCCAGTCGAGACCAGAGCGTGCCTCCTCGCGGGGCGCCTCGCGGATCATGCGCGTCCCGAGCAGGATGCCGATCACCACGACCACCTCGCCGGCGAAGACGAGTCGCCAGGTGAATTCGGTGGTCACCCAGCCCCCGAGGATCGGCCCGACTGCGATGCCCGCGCCGGCGACGCCGCCGAGCACGCCATAGGCCAGCGCCCTGCCCTGGCCCTCGAAGTTCGCCGCCACGAGGGCGACCATCGCCGGCAGGACCAGGGCGGCGCCGATTCCCTCCAGCACCGACCAGCCCAGCATCAACGAAGGCACGCTCCAGGCGGCGGCGGTGAGCCCGGAGCCGACTCCGTATATGCAGAGGCCGATCTTGAAAGCGCGCCGTCTGCCGAGAAGGTCGCCCAACTTCCCGCCGGTCAGCATCAGCCCAGCCATTACCAGCGCGTAGAAGGCGATCACGGTCTGGATCGTCGTCACCGTGGTGTCGAAGTCAGCGACGAGTTGGGAGATCGCGACGTTCATCACCGCCTGGTCGAGGACCATCAGGAACTGAGCCGCCGCCAACACGGTGAGAACCCCTCGCTTGGCCACGACGGCAGCCTACTGAGGGCTGCGGGGCAGAACTACTATGCCCCCGGCGGGACTCGAACCCGCGCCGCGCGGCTTAAAAGGCCGCCGCTCTAACCAGCTGAGCTACAGGGGCGAGGTGCTCATGGTAGAGGGCGGCTGACCGAGGCGCCGGGAGCTTTAGGAGAGGTCCGGCAGGCCTTCGTAGGCGGTCGAGGCCTCGGCGTGGGTGCGGCGGGGGATGCGGCCGGCGTGGCGGGCGAGATGGCCGGCTTCGACCCCGCGGCGCAGGGCGGTCGCCATCGCCACCGGGTCGGCGGCGCCGAAGATGGCGCTGGCGGCGAGGACGGCGTCGCAGCCGAGCTCCAGTGCCTGGGCGGCGTCGGAGGCGGTGCCGATGCCGGCGTCGAGGATGACCGGGACCTCGGCCCGCTCGGTGATGATCGCGACGTTGTACGGGTTGCGGATGCCGGCGCCAGAGCCGATCGGCGAGCCGAGCGGCATCACCGCGGCGCAGCCGGCCTCTTCGAGGCGGCGGGCGAGGATCGGGTCGTCGTTGGTGTAGGGGAGGACGGTGAAGCCGTCGCCGACCAGCTGCTCGGCGGCGTCGACCAGCTCGACCGCATCGGGGTAGAGCGTGCGGTCGTCGCCGATCACCTCGAGCTTGATCCAGTCGGTCTGGAACGCCTCGCGGGCGAGCTTGGCGGTGCGGACCGCGTCGCGGGCGGTGTAGCAGCCGGCGGTGTTCGGAAGGACGAAGAGGCCGAGGCGTTCGATCACGTCGAGGACTGACCCCTCCGCCGCCGGGTCGATCCGGCGCAGGGCGACGGTGACGATCTCGGTCCCGGCGGCCTGCAGCGCCGACTCCATCTGCTCCAGCGAGCGGAAGCCGCCGGTGCCGGCGATCAGCCGCGAGGACCACTGGCGGCCGCCGAGCTCCCAGGTTTCAGCGCCGCCCTGGATCGCCGCCAGCACCTCGACCGCCTGCCCTTCGCGCAGCGGCGTCGCCTCCCACTCGGAGCGGGGGACGACCTCGCCGTCGAGGGCGACCGCGACGCCGCGGGCCTCCGCGTCGGCGCCGGTTGCGCGAACGGCGGCATCGAGCGTCGCGTGATCTGGCAGCTCATGCGTCTGCCCGTTGAGCTCGATCCTCATCAGCCGATCTCCACCTTGCTGAGGAGATCCGCGACGGTCTGGGCTGCCAGTGGCGCCAGGAGGATGCCGTTGCGAAAGTGGCCGGTGGCGAGGACGAGGCCGTCGATCGCGCCGGGGCCGACGAGCGGGAGGTTGTCCGGGGTGCCGGGACGGAGGCCGGCGATCGCGTCGAGCAGCTCCATCTCGGCGACGTCGGGGAGCAGCCGGTAGGCCTCGCGCAGCAGCTCGTGGACGCCACCGGCGGTGACGGCGGTGTCGAAGCCCCTTTCTTCGACGGTGGCACCGACGATCAGGCGGCCGTCGGCGCGCGGGACGAGGTAGACGCGCTCGGAGGCGAGGATATGATGGGCGGGCGGCTCGCCGTCGCGGCGGCGCAGCTCCAGCATCTGGCCTTTAACTGGGCGCACCGGCGGGCGGGCCTCTTCGGGGAGCCACTCGGCGGCACCGGACCAGGCACCGCTGGCGAGGACGACCGTCTCGGCCCGCAGCTCCCCCTCCCCCGTCCGGACTCCGACCAGCCGCTTGCCCTCGAAGACCCCATCGACCACCTCAGTCCCCGTCAGCACCTCGGCGCCCTCTGCTCGCGCCGCCGTCAGCAGCGCCACCGTCAGCGTCCGCGGATCGACCGCCGCCTCGCCCGCTGCGAAGACGCCGCCGTGGAACGAGGGCGTCAGTCCCGGCTCCAGGTCCCGGCACTTTCGCGGCGGCAGCCACTCCGCCTCAAGCTCGAGCGAGCGCTGTAGGTCGTGCACCCGCCGCAGCTGCGCCGCCTCGTCGCGATCGAGAGCCACGTGCATAGCCCCGAGCTGTTCGTAGCCGGTGCTCATCCCGCTCGCCTCCTCCAGCTCGGCCACGAACTCCGGGTACAGCCGCGCCGCCGCCAGCGTCAGCTCCAGCAGCTCCGGCTCGCCGAAGGTCAGCTCGCCGACCGGCGCCAGCATCCCGGCCGCCACCTGCGTCGCCCCACAGCCCGGCTGGCCGCGCTCGACCACCGCCACCCGCGCCCCGCGCTGCGACAGACGCCAGGCACAGCTGAGGCCGATGACGCCACCGCCCACGATCACCACGTCGAAACTGCGCTTCTCGGTCACTGCATTGCCTCCGCCGGCATTACCCGGATCAGGTCCAGACGGTCGGTGGCCTCGATGCCACCCTCTCAGCCCTCGCGGGCTCCCGTTTCACCTCCGATGCTACCCGTCCACCGGAGCGGGCAGACATCCCCAGCCATAATCCCAGCATGAGCTTGTCGCTGCCCGAGGGAGACGGCCCGCTGCGCCGCGAGCGCCTGCGGACCGCCCGCCTCTATTTCGTCTGCGATGCGCGCCCGGCCGCCGACCTGGAACGGCTGCTGCGCGCCGCGCTCACCGGTGGCGCCGACATCATCCAGCTGCGCGAGAAGGAGCACGGCCGGATGGAGATCGAGCGCGCCGCCCAGACCTTCCGCCGCGTCGCCGACACCTACAGCGCCCTCTTCATCGTCAACGACGACCCCGAGCTGGCGCGGAGCTGCGACGCCGACGGCGTCCACGTCGGCCAGGACGACGTCAGCGCCGAGCAGGCCCGGGAGACGCTCGGGCCCGACGCGATCATCGGCCTCTCCACCCACTCCGAGGAGCAGATCGCCGCCAGCGCCGAGCGCCCGGTCGACTACATAAGTGTGGGCCCGATCTGGGAGACCCCGACGAAGGAGGGGCGGCCGGCCGTCGGCCTCGACCTGATCCGCCACGCGGCCTCCGACGCGCCGCATCCCTTCTTCGCGATCGGCGGCATCGACGCCGCGAACGCGGGAGAGGTCGTGCGGGCGGGGGCGCAACGGCTCTGCGCGGTGCGGGCGATCCGCGACGCCGCCGACCCCCAAGCCGCCGCGGCAGCGCTGCGGCAGGCCTTCGCCGGGGCCGAGAGGGGCGTGGCGCCCGGTGGCTGAGGAGCCGGTCAAGCGCAAGCGGCGCGGCGCCAACTCGATGACGCGCGGCTACGCCAAAGCCGAGCAGCGCAACCAGGAAGCGCGGGAGGCGCTCGAGCCGCTGGCCGAGGGCGAGCGCCCGACCGTGGTCACGGTCGGCGCCGTCGTCGCTGCCCTGATCGCGCTCTCGATCCTCGCCGGCTACCTCGCCGGGGTCGAGGTCAACGGCGAAAAACCGAAACTGCCGCAGGTGCTGGCGCCGGCGATGATCATGGGGATCATGGCCTGGGGCATGTGGCACGCCCGCTACTGGGCCGTGCTCGGCTTCCAGCTGATCCTCGTCTTCCTCATCTTCAGCGCCTTCTTCGGCCTCGTCGTCGGCGCCTCCAGCGTCGGCCAGATCGTCGGCACCCTGGCGCTGCTCGCCGTCGCCGGCACCTTCTTCTACTTCATGGTCAAAGCGATGGCGCGGATCCAGATGCCGACCCGGCTGCCTCCGGACTAAGCTCTCCTGACTTAACAAATTTCCTTGTGGAGACGCAGCGGCGCCTTCACTTGAAAAGGGAGATCACCATGAAACGCATCAAGACCCTCGGCCTGGCTTCCCTCGCGGCCATGGCTCTGATGGCATCGAGCGGAGCCGGCACGGCCTCGGCAACCGTCCTGGTAGGGAGCAGCGGCGTCCTTGCTGCCGAAACCACCCTCGAATTCACCCTCTCGTCGGGGACCTCGGCCAAACTCACCACCACAGAAGGAGAAGCCCTCGACACCTGCTCGACCTCGAAAGTCAAAGGCGAAATCACCAACGCCGGCGGCGAAGAAGCGGTGGTCACAGGCTCAAACCAGGAAATCACCTGGAGCAGTTGCACCTTCTCGACCAAAAGCACGAGCCTCGGGAAACTGGAAATCAAATACACCAGCGGTAGCAACGGGACTGTCACGGCTGACTCGGAAATCGCCATAACAGTCAACACCGTCTTCTTCGGGAGCTGTATCTACGGCATGACAGCCGGCACCAGCCTCGGCACGCTCACAGGCGGCAACCCGTCCACGTTCGACGCGAGCGCTGTGGCCGAGAAGCTCAGCGGCAGCGGCTTCGCCTGTCCGTCCACTGCCAAATGGTCTGCCAGCTACACGAATGCGGCACCTGAAGGCATGCTCCAGGTCGCAGCGGCTCCCGAATACAGATCGAGTGCGCCCCCGGGCCCAGTGGTGTTCAAGGGAGTGAAGGGAGCTGGTCAGAAAAGCATATGGGGAATCGGAACTACACAAGCCACTTGCGCGGGGGCGGAATATAAATCTCCCTCGACGAACACCCCGGCGAAAACCCTCAAGCTCGCGCCGAAATGGAGCGTATGCACCAATTTCACCTGGAACGGCACCTCTGAAGCCAACGGCTGCGAATTCGAACTCCTGCAGCCCCAGGTCCCGAAACCAAAAGCCGACATGGAAAGCAACGTCGCAATTCGCTGTCCATCCGGAAACGCGATCAAACTGGTCGGCGCAAAAGACAACACCGGCTCATGCGAAGTGCTCATCGAAGAAAATGCCAACAACGTAAACCTTGCGAAGAATCGCTACAAAAACCTCGGAGGCAATCCGAGCAAGTTCGAAGTCATCTTCGAAGTGACGGGCATCACCGGTGAAGTGAAAGCATCGAACGGCACCTGCGGGCTGAAAAAAGGCCCCATAATTGGCATCACCTACACGGGCGAAGTGAACATCGAAGACGAAGCGAAAAAAGTCGGCGTCTCGGTCGGCTAGCTGTTCCAGAGTCGCGGTATCAGGTGCGGCGCGGCGGATGTCCGCGCCGCGCCTTCTATAGGCTCAGGCACGCATGGCGGACTCCTTCGACCAGATCGTCATCGGCGGCGGGCCGGGCGGCTACGTCGCCGCGATCAGGGCCGCGCAGCTGGGCCAGAAGACGGCCGTCGTCGAGCGCGACAAAGCCGGCGGGCGCTGCCTCAACTACGCCTGCATCCCGGCCAAGACCGTCCTGCGCACTGCCGAGCTCTACCACGACGCCCGCAACAGCGAGAACCTCGGCGTCGTCGGCACCGACGTCAAGCTCGACTGGGAGGCGCTGCAGAAGCGCCGCGAGGAGGTCTCGGCGGCCCTCTCGGGCGGGGTCGAAGGGCTCTGGAAGAAAGGCAAGATCGAGTTCATCGAGGGCGACGCCTCGCTGACCGCAGACGGCAACGTCAAGGTCGGCGACGAGGTCTACGAGGCGAAGGCGGTGACGCTCGCGACCGGGTCGGTGGCGCTGCCGATCCCCGGCGTCGAGTTCGGCGGCCGCGTCCTCGAAACCTGGGGCGCCTGGTCGCTCGACGAGCGGCCGAACCGGATCGCCGTCGTCGGCGCCGGCGCCTCCGGGGCCGAGCTCGCCTCCGCCTACGCGCGCTTCGGCACCGAGGTGCTGCTGATCGAGATGCTCGACCAGATCCTCCCGGCCGAGGACCGCGACATGGCCAAAGTCGTCGAACGGGTCTTCAAGCGCCAGGGGATCGAGATCTCGACCGGCACGCCGGTCCAGAACGTCGAGGCCGGCGAGGGCTCCGTCAAGTTCACCTATGGCGACAACAGCGCCGAGGTCGACTACCTGATGATCGCCGGCGGCCGCGCTCCCGACGTCGAGGGGTTGGGACTGCAGGAGGCCGGGGTCGAGCTGGAGGAGAACGGCAAGGTCAAGGTCGATCCGTACCAGCGGACGACCAACCAGAAGGTCTTCGCGATCGGCGACCTCGTCAACAAGAAGGCGCTGGCACACAAGGCTTCCGAGGAGGGCGTGATCGCGGTCGAGGCCGCGGCCGGGGTCGACACCCACCCGGTCGACCAGAACCTGGTCGCCGGCGCCACCTTCTGCCACCCGCAGGTCGCCAGCGTCGGCCTCACCGAGGCGCAGGCGAAAGAGGCCGGGCACGAGGTCAAGGTCGGCAAGCAGAAAATCGCCGGCGAGGGCGCGGGCACCGTCTACGACGACAAAGACGGCCTCGTCAAGCTCGTCGTCGAGGCGAAATACGGCGAGATCCTCGGCGCCCACGTCGTCGGCAACCGCGCCTGCGACATGATCGCCGAGCTGGTCGCGGTGATGGAGCTCGAGGGCGGCTACCAGGAGCTGGCCCGCACGATCCATCCGCACCCCACCGTCTCCGAGGCGATCCTCGACGCGGCCCGCGCAGTCGACGGCTGGGCGATCCACGCTTAGGCGTGAGCGAGCGCGCCGTCTTCTACTACGACCTGGGGTCGCCGTACGCCTACCTGTCCGCGGAGCGGATCAGCGGGCTCTTCACCGAAGCGGAGCTGGAGCAGCCGGAGTGGCAGCCGATCCTGCTCGGGGGGCTGTTCCGGCGGTTCGATCGCGGCTCCTGGTCGGAAACGCCGGCGCGGGCGGAAGGGATGGCCGAGATCGAGCGACGCGCCGCCGAGCACGGGCTGCCGCCGATCGCTTGGCCGAAGCCGTGGCCGGGCAACACGCTGGTGGCGATGCGCGCTGCGACCTTCGCCAAGCAGACCGGGCGCACCGTCTCCTTCTCCCTCGCCGGCTTCCGCCAGGCGTTCGCCGCCGGCCGCGACCTCACCGACGTCGACAACGTCACGATCGCCGCCGCCGCCTGCGAGCTGCACCCGCGCTCGCTGCTGAAAGCTGTCGAAACGGAGATGGTGAAGGGGGCGCTGCGGGAGGCGACCGACCGCGCCGGCGACCTCGGGGTCGAAGGGGTGCCGGCGGTGGTAGTCGGCGACGAAGTCTTTTGGGGTGATGACCGTCTCGAGGAGGCGGTCGAGGCGGCCGCGCGCTAGGCGCGTGTCGACTTTGTGGCCCTATAGGCATACAAAGTCGACACGCCGAGCCGCGCTGGGTAGTCATCTAATGTGAACTCGATGGCAGAGCTGCCTGACGCCGCCACCTGTTACGAGCTGCTCGCGCGGATGGCGCTGATCCGCCGCTTCGAGGAGGAGGCGGGGCGCCAGTACCAGCGGGCGAAAGCCGGGGGCTTCCTGCACCTGGCGATCGGCGAGGAGGCGACGATCGTCGGCACCACCTCGGTGATGCGCAAGGAAGACTTCCTCATCGGCACCTACCGCACCCACGGGCACGCGATCGCCCGCGGGACCGAGCCGCGGCGGGTGATGGCCGAGCTGTTCGGCCGGGTCGACGGCACCAGCGGCGGCCGCGGCGGCTCGATGCACATCTTCGACGCCGAGAAACGGTTCATGGGCGGCTACGGGATCGTCGGCGGCAACCTGCCGATCGCAGCCGGCCTCGGCCTTGCCTCCCAGTACAAGGGCGAAGACGCGGTCACCGTCTGCATGTTCGGCGACGGCGCCTCCAACACCGGCAACTTCGGCGAGACGATGAATTTGGCGGCGTTGTGGAAGCTGCCGGTCCTGTTCCTGGTCGAGAACAACCTGTATGGGATGGGGACCGCGGTCGAGCGCCACTCGGCCCAGACCGACCTCTCGAAGAAGGCCGAGGGCTACGGGATCCCCGGCACCCGGGTCGACGGGATGGACGTGCTGGCGGTGCGCGAGTGGGTCGCCGAGGGAATCCGGCAGGCGCGCGAGGAATCGCGGCCGACGCTGCTGGAGGCCTTCACCTACCGCTATCGCGGCCACTCCGCCGCCGACCCGGAGGTCTACCGCGAGCGCGAGGAGGTCGAGGAGTGGCAGCAGAAAGACCCGATCGAGACCTTCGCTCGGCGCTGCGTCGAGGGCGGGGTGCTGGGCGAGCGCGAGGTGCAGCAGGTGCGCGACAAGGCGAACGAGGAGGTCGAAGCCGCGGTCGAGTTCGCCGAGCAATCGCCGGAGCCGCCGCTCGACACGATGTACGAAAGCCTCTACGCGCGCACCGATCCGGGGGGCTGGTACGCGGTCGACGAGCGCAGCCCGGAGCCGCACCGCGGCGAGGACGAGGCGCAGATGCCGGCGGCAGCGCGCGAGCTGGCCGAGGCGGGCGCCGCCTACGCCGAGCAGCCGACCGGCGACCGACCCAACCCGGCCACCCACGGCGACGCCCAGGAGGGGACCGAGCCGCGGGTCAGCTCCGAGTACGAGGTCGCCGACGAGCCCGAAGAGGTGCCGGCGGAGGACGAGGGCTGATGGCGGAGCTGCGGATGCGGGAAGCGCTGCGCGACGCGATGGCGGAGGAGATGCGCGCCGACGAGAGCGTCTTCGTGATCGGCGAGGACGTCGCCGTCTTCCAGGGCGCCTTCAAGGTGACCGAAGGGCTGCTCGACGAGTTCGGCGAGCGGCGGGTGCGCGACACGCCGATCTCCGAGAACACGATCGTCGGCATCGGCGTCGGCGCGGCGATGAACGGGCTGCGGCCGGTCGTCGAGTTGATGACGGTCAACTTCAGCCTGCTGGCGCTGGACCAGATCGTCAACCACGCCGCCGCGATCCCCTACATGTTCAACGGCCAGGCGAAGGTGCCGATGGTGATCCGGATGCCGGGCGGCGGCGGCCACCAGCTCGGCCCCACCCACTCCCACAGCTTCGAGGCGCTCTTCCTGCAGGTGCCGGGCCTGCTGGTCGCCTGCCCCTCGACCCCGGCCGACGGCAAGGCGCTGCTGAAGGCGGCGATTCGCGACCCCAACCCGGTGATCTTCATCGAGCACGAGAGCCTCTACGGCGCGCGCGGCGAGGTGCCCGACGGCGGCGGCGAGCCGCTGAGCTTCGGCGAAGCGGCGGTTCGGCGCGAGGGCTCTGACGTGACGATCATCGGCGTGCTGAAAATGGCCCAGGTGGCCGAGCGGGCGGCAGCGCAACTGGCCGATGAGCACGGCGTCGAGGCCGAGGTGATCGACCCCCGCACCCTGCGCCCACTCGACCTCGACACGATCCTCGCCTCGGTCCGCAAGACCAACCGCGCCGTGATCGTCGAGGAGGGCTGGCCCCACGGCGGCGTCGGCGCCAACATCGCGACCCTGATCACCGAGCAGGCCTTCGACTACCTCGACGCCCCCGTCCAGCGCGTCACCGGTGCCGACGTCCACATGCCGTACTCGAAACGCCTCGAGCAAGCGGCGATCCCGCACGAGGAGCACGTGGTGAAGGCGGCGCTGGCGACCCTCGCGGGCGCGAAGTAATTTCGGCGAAAAGCTGATTTTTTTATAGAAACGCTTGTGTAGTCAACGAGTTCTGCGATGGTGGGGTGCGTGAGCCCGGCCGTCACCCCAGCGCCCGCCAGCGCTCCGGTTCGCCTGCGGCACCGCCGCAGCGTCCGCCGGCTCACCGCCGGGCAGCTCGCCGACCTGCGCCGCGCCTTCGAGGCGGCTCAGGCGATCAACGACGACCGCGGCTTCCAGTCGATCGCTGGCATCCACGGGTTGCCGCTGCCGATCTCCTGCGTCCACCATCGCGAGCTCTTCCTCCCCTGGCACCGCGCCTACCTCTACATGCTCGAGAAGGCGCTGCAGGAACGGGTGCCCGGCGTCACCCTGCCGTGGTGGAACTGGACCGCGAACCACGCCGAGGGCATCCCGCACGCGTACTCGAAACAACGGGTCAGCGGCAAGAAGAACCCGCTCTACGACTCGCCGATCCAGCCCTCGGGCCGGGAAACCCCGAGCCAGACCCGCACCACGCGGTCGCCGGGCAGGCCAGGTGAACTGCCCAGCGGCAAACAGATCGACGCGATCCTCCGCAACCCCGACTTCTTCACCTTCCAGACCCAGCTCGAGAGCGTTCACGACGGGGTGCACGTGTGGACGGGGGGAACGATGGAAAGCATCGCGACCGCCGCCTACGACCCGATCTTCTGGGCCCACCACTGCATGATCGACCGGCTCTGGTACCTCTGGCAGCTGCGCCACCCGGGGGCGCAGCTCCCCTCCTCCCTGCTCAACCGAGCGCTCGCTCCGTTCCCGATGACGGTTCGGGACACGCTCGACGTCACCCAGCTCGGCTACGACTACGCGGCTTCGACCGCGGCGGCGCAAGGGCCCGGCCATGGTTGAGAAATTCACCAGCCAGGCGCTCGAGCTGCCGCCGGCGAACCGCCCGTTCGCGCGGGCCGACCTGATCTTCTACGGCCTCGACCACTCCGGCGACTCCTATGAAGCGCGGGTCTTCATGGACCCACGCGGAGTCAGCCATGGCGCCGACTCGACCCACCGCGCCTACGTCGGCTCCTTCTTCATCTTCGGCCACGGCGGCTGCTTCGGCGACGTCGGCCACTGCGACATCCCCTCCGAACGCGACCCCTTCGACCTGCGGCCGGCGCACCAGCTGGAACCGGCGCTCCGGGTACTGACCGTGACCGAGGCTGTGCAGGGCTTGATCGAGCGCGATCTCGACGCCGCCAAAGTCACCGTCACCGCCCACACCGCGGGGCGGGCTTCGAACGCGGTGCTGGCGTTCGACACGGTGCGGTTGGCGACCTACGCCTGACTCAGCACGTCTTGAGGGCGCCGGTCACCGCGTTCCAGGCGCGGCCGACGGAGAAGTCGGCGGCGACCCGGAAGATGCCGGGATGGGAGGCGCGGGCGACGGTCCAGTCGCCGTGGCGGAGGATGCAGCCGCTGCCGCGGGCGATCGACCAGTAGGGGGTGAAGTTGACGCGGACGAGGAACTCGCCGGGGCGCTTGACGTCGAGGGCGAAGCCCTGGCGGCCGAACCAGAGGGTCTGCGCGGCCGCGGCGCCGAGCGGAGCGACCAGGGGCTTCGGGTCGCGCACTTCATATATGCGCCAGTGCTGGGAGCGGAAGCGCAGGTTCAGGTAGGAGGGGTCGCTGAGGATCAGCTGCTGCTCTTCCTGCGAGGAGTAGTCGAGCGGCGCGTCCGGCAGGGCGACGTAGGAGATCGCGTTCGAGCGGAGCCAGGCACCGTAGCCGGCCGCCGTCAGCGGGCCGCCGTCGTAGAAGAGGTCGTCGCGGGTGGCGTCGAGCTGGCGCAGCCAGCCGCGGGCGAGCTCGAACTTCGGCGCCAGGTAGGCGGACTCCCAGTGGTTGGCGGTCGGTGGCACCTCGATCCGCATCCCCTGTGCGTCGTGCGCGCGCAGCCACTGGGCAGCCGGTTGGAAGTAGGCCTCGGTAGTCGAGGGGTCGCCGACCGAGCGGGCGATCTGGGCGACGCTGGCGGTCAGCTGCCAGTAGAGGCTGCCGGCGATCGCGAGCACCAGCACGGGGCCGAAGATCCAGGTGGGAACGGCTGGGCGCGGGCGGCGCGAGAGCAGGACCGCCGCCAGGACCGGGCCGCCGAAGAGGGCGCCGAGCCGGACCGCGTTGCCGCCCATCGCGTTCGGTGTGAGCCAGATCAGGGTCGCGGCGAGCAGGTAGCCGACGACCACCCGGCGCAGCTGCCGCTCCTCGGTGCGGACCCCCTGGGTAAGGACCAGCGCCCCGAGGCACCAGGCGGGGATCGCGAGGTAGGAGGAGAAGACGAAGGGGAACTGGCCGCCTTCGGGGAAGGCGAGGTTGGGGGCGACGGTGAGGACGAGGGCCATAGCTCCCGCGCCCAGGGCGAGTCTGTTCGGGCGGCGGTGAAAGTCGATCGCGCCGGCGATCAGGACGCCCGCCAGGAAGGCGCCGGCCACCGGGCTCGCCAGCGGGCAGGCCGCGGCGGCGAGGATCGCCAGCGGCCCGCGGCCGAGCTGCAGGCAGCGCAGCGCGCCCAGACCGAAGGCGACGCCGAGGGCAAAGGTGAGCTGGCCGTCGGCGAGCAGGGTGACGACGCCGACCGCGAACCAGAGGGTCGCCCAGCGCGCCTCGACCCCCCAGCGGTCGCGGACGAGGCGGTCGAAGAGGTAGGAGGAGGCGACGACGGCGAGGGTCCCGACCAGCTGCGGCCCGAGCAGCGCCGCCAGCGGCGGGAAGAGGAGGCTGTAGGTGAGGGTGTAGTGGCCGCCGTACCAGCTGCCGTTCCAGATCGCCAGGCCGGCGTGCTGGAAGAGCTCGGTGCGGAAGACCTGCGCGGCGAGGTCGCCGACGGGTGGGCTCCAGATCAGCATCGCCAGCGCCAGCAACGAGCTGAGCGCCACGGCCGGGAGCCATTCGAATCGCAGGGGCTTGGAATGGACCATGGGGAGGGGGCGGCCAAAGGATACGGCGGCCTCCTGCAACGATTCGTAAATGGCCGGTGAGATCCTCGTTGTCCGCTGCGGCATCGTCCCTTATGAAGAGGCGCGAGAGCTGCAGCGCCAGCTCGCGGCGCGGCGCCAGCGGGGCGAGATCCCGGACGTGCTGCTGCTGATCGAGCACCCGCCCGTCTACACGCGCGGCCGGCGCTCGCAGCCGGAGGAGCTGCCGATGGGGGCGGAGTGGTACGAAGCGCAGGGGATCGAGGTGCGCGACACCGACCGCGGCGGCCTCGTCACCTACCACGGCCCCGGCCAGCTGGTCGCCTACCCGATCGTCGACCTCGGCGCCTACGGCGACGACGTCCATATATATGTGCGCGGGCTGGAGCGGGTGATGATCGAGGCGCTCGGCGAGGCGGGCGTCCCGGCGCAGACGATCGAGGGGCTGACGGGGGTGTGGACCGAGGGGGAGGCGCCGCCGACTCTCGCGGCCAACCAGGCGCGCAAGATCGGCTCGATCGGGTTGCACGTCAGCCGCGGCGTCACCACGCACGGGCTGGCGATCAACGTCAACAACGACCTGCAGCCGTTCGAGTGGATCGTGCCGTGCGGGATCGAGGGTGTGGCGATGACCTCGCTCTCCCGCGAGTTGGGGGCCGAGCAGGACCTCGGCGTCTTCGCCGACACCCTCGTCGCCGCCTACGGACGCGTCTTCGAGCGCGAGCCGGTTGCACGCGACTCGATCGCTGCGTAGGCTCCCGGCGCGAATGCGACGTCTCGTCCTCCTCCTCGCCGCGCTCGCCTGCGCGACCGTCCTGCCGGCCGGCACCGCCGCGGCCGAATCGTTCACGGTGACGACGACCGCCGACAGCGGCGCAGGAAGCCTCCGCGCCGCCATCATCGGCACCGGCGAACTCTCCGAGCCCGACACGATCACGATCGAAGTTGGGGGCACGATCGAACTCAAAAGTGAACTGGAACCGCTCTACAACGGCCCCGTCTCGGTCGTCGGGCCGGGCCCGCAGGCGCTGACGATCACCCGCGCCGCCTCCGCTCCGGACTTCCGCATCTTCGAAGTCGGCCCCTCCATCTCGGCCTCCTTCGAAGGGCTGGCCATCAGCGGCGGCGTGGCGAGCAAATTCGGCGGCGGCATCTACAGCGGCAGCCCCCTGACCCTGACCGACATCGTCCTCACCGACAACGAAGCGGTTGCCGGCGGCGGAGAAAACACGTTCGCGATCGGCGGCGGTGTCGTCGCGACGGGACAGCTGACGGTGCGGGAATCGACGATCCGCGGCAATAGAGCGACGGCGAAGGGCGCAAGTGACGAAACCTTCGCGGGGGGCGGCGGGATCGGGGGCAATGCTCAGCTGACGCTCGAACGCAGCACCGTCGCCGAAAACGTCGCGCAGGCCGTCAGTAAGGGTGGGACCAATGCCCTGGCCTTCGGCGGCGGGATCCAGGCGAACTCAGGGGCGACGATCGTGGCAAGCACGATCAGCGGCAATTCGCTGGTCGCCGCCGAAGGAACGCTGCTCAACTCGGCGGGCGGCGGCGGCTTTTCAGGCGCAGTTGACATGACCGGCTCGACCGTCGTCGGCAACTCCGTTGTCGCCGCGGGGCACGGCAACGGCGCCAACCTCGACCTCACCTTCGAAAGCCCTGTTCGCGACACGATCGTCGCCGAACCGCTCGGCGACGGCAAGGACTGCAGCGTCGAATACGAATCCGGCGGCTTCAACATCGACGAAGACGGCAGCTGCGGGTTCGGCCAGGGGAGCGACCTGTCGGGAGTGGCTCCCGGGCTCGACCCGGTCCTGAAGGACAACGGCGGCCCCACGCCGACCCACGCGCTGCTCCCGGGCAGCGTCGCGATCGACCGCGGCAACGCCTTCGGCGCGACCCTCGACCAGCGCGGCCTTCCCCGCCCCAGCGACTTCGCCTCGATCCCGAACCTCGAAGGCGGCGACGGCTCCGACGTCGGTGCCTTCGAGCTGCAGGCTCCCACTGTGCCCCAGTCGCCTTCCCCGGTCGCCACCGTCAGCCTCGTCGCCGGCGACCGCACGCCGCCGAACACCCGCATCCTCAGAGGGCCCTCGCGGGTCACCTTCGAGCGCCTCGCCAAGTTCCACTTCACCTCGACCGAGGCGCAGTCGAGCTTCCAGTGCAGGGTCGACAAGCGGCCGTGGCGAGGGTGCCGGAGTCCCTACAAACGGCGCGTCAGCCCCGGATCGAAGCATCTGTTCAAAGTGCGGGCGATAGATCGCTTCGGCAACGTCGACCCCACTCCCGCCCAGTTCGGCTGGCGGGTGAAGGCACTCGGGGGCTGAGGCTCGGCCGGCCGCTCGGGCGCGCCAGCTAACGTTGGCTCTGGTGTCCACCAGCGAGCGCATCCACGTCACCCGCTCCCGCGCCAAGCCGGGCGGGACCGCCGCCGAGGCCGAGGGGACCGTCCCCTTCCGCCGCGCCCGCAAGCCGCCGTGGCTGAAGGTGCCGGCGCCGGGCGGGCCGAACTACCGGCGGCTGAAGGAGAAGATCGGCGCCGACAACCTCCACACCGTCTGTGAGGAGGCCAACTGCCCGAACGTCGGCGAGTGCTGGGAGCGCGGCACCGCGACCTTCATGATCCTGGGCGACGTCTGCACGCGGCGCTGCGGCTTCTGCAACGTGCAGACTGGCAAGCCGACCTGGAACGACCCGCTGGAGCCGCTGCGCGTCGCGAACCAGGTGAAGGCGATGGGCCTGCGCCACGCCGTCGTCACCTCGGTCGACCGCGACGACCTGCCCGACTACGGGGCGAGCGCCTTCGTCGGCGTGATCCGCTCGATCCGGATGCTGGCGCCCGAGTGCACGGTCGAGATCCTCACCCCCGACTTCCGCGGCCAGGAGATGCCGCTGGCGAAGGTGGTCCACGAGCGGCCCGACGTCTTCAACCACAACGTCGAGACGGTGCCCCGCCTCTACCCCGTCGCCCGCCGCGGCTCCCAGTTCCTACGGTCGGCGCGCGTCCTGAAGATGGCGAAGGAGATGGGCGGCGACGACGTCGTCACCAAGTCCGGCCTGATGGTCGGCCTCGGCGAGTCCTTCGAGGAGATGGTCGAGACCTTCGGCCTGCTGCGCGAGCATCACGTTCAGGTGCTCACCGTCGGCCAGTACCTGCGCCCGACCGAGAACCACCTCCCGGTGGTCCGATACCGGCACCCCGACGAGTTCGCCGCCCTCGAGAAGGCCGCCTACGACCTCGGCTTCGAGTCCGTCGCCGCGGGGCCGCTGGTGCGCTCCAGCTACCACGCGGATCAGAACCTGCCGGAGGGCAAGCGGGCCGAGAGCCTGCTGGCGTCGTAGCCGCTCCGAGATTTGGGTCCCTATAGGGGACTGAAGTTCGGAGTCGCACCCTTACAATCGCGGGACGGGGCCATAGCTCAGCTGGAAGAGCGCCTGCTTTGCAAGCAGGAGGTCGCCGGTTCGATCCCGGCTGGCTCCACTACTAGTCGTCGAAGTCGAAGTCCTTCGGGGGCTTCTGCTCGAACCAGAGCTCGTCGTCCTCGGGGGCGTCCTCGAGGAAGTCGGGAGTGTCCTCGAGCACGTCCTCGTGGCCGGTGTCCGGGTCGTAGTCGGCGCGCGGCTGCCCGTCCTCTTCGTCGCGCTCGCCCTCGGTATCCGCGTCCTGGTAAACGGCGTCGGGCTCGGCGGTCGGGGCGGAAGATTCGGCGGCAGGGGGCGGGACCTCATGCTCGTCGGTAAGTGGCGGCAGCTCGCTCTCGTCCGTGATCGGCGACTCGAGGGCCTGGTCGAGCTCCTCGGAGAGGCGCTGGTCGCTCCAGAACTCCTCGTCCTCTTCGTCCTCCTCGGCCGGCTCCGTGGGGGCGTCGGTGCGGGTGGCGTGGATTTCGGTCGGCGGTTCGGCGGGCGCCAGTTTCGGCTCGCTCAGCTCGGCGGCGACGATCTCCTCGTCGGAGGGGCTCGCCGCCTCGGTCGCGGGCGCGTCTTCGCTGCCCATCTCCGCCTCGACGTCGAAGAGCTCGGTCGGCTGTTCGGCGATCGCGTGCCGCTCGCCCTCCGGCGGCTCGGCGACGATCTCGTGCTCCATCGCCGGTTGCTCCTCGGCAGGCGGCGCGGCCTGTGCCGGGTCCTCGGCGGGCGCGGCGGGCGTCGCGTCGGCCTCCGGCTCGACAGCAGCGGCGCTCTCCACCGGGGGCTCCTCGCGCTGCTCGGCCGGCTCCGGCGGGGGCGGCTCCTGCAGATCGGCGACGTTGATCCGCCGGCCGCCCTCCTCCGCCGCAGCCTCAGCGCCCTCGGTCGCCATGAACTGCGTCGGCGCCTCGGCGAAGGGATCGGGCTCCTCCGGTCGCCCAGGCGGCCCGAAGGCCTCGTCCTCGAGCTTTTTCAGCTCGGCCTCATCCGCGCCGTGCGCGCGCTTCAGCTCCAGATGCTCTCGGATTGCGTCGTCGAGGATGCTCATGCGGCCAGTCCCTAAAGGAGGCTCCCAAACTCTATGGGGTTATCCTGTCGCTTGCGCGGAAATGGGAGCAACTTCCCATCCCCCGCAACCCCGGGGCTATAGCTCAGCTGGCAGAGCGCCTGGATCGCACCCAGGAGGTCGGCGGTTCGAATCCGCCTAGCTCCATTCAGCAGAACCCCTGCACGTCGCAATATTGGTTTTCGGCCACCGTTTAAACCGAGACCCAAAATCCCCTCCCGATCAGGCAGAAACTGCCTGATCGGGGCCAAATATGCGGCGATTGCCCGCGATTACCCCTGATTCCGCTCGCTTTGGCCGGCGACCAGAGCTAGACCGTCCGTATCGGCCCCGCAACGGCGCGGCCCCAACGGAATCAGGAGGCTCACGATGAGCGCCACTGCAGCAAAAACCAAGCCCAGCCGGACCCGTACGCCCACCGCCAAGAGTGGCGCCGGCAAAGGCGCCAAATCGAGGGCATCGAAAGCGAAAAGCGCCTCGGCGAAATCGAAAGCGGCCAGCGCGAAAACTGCGAACAAAGACGGCGGCAAACGTCTCAGCCCCGGCGGCCTGAACGGCCTCGTGCTCGGCTACATGAAAAAGAACCGGGCAAAGCTGCCCATCACCGCCGGCACCATCGGCCGCGGGATCAAACGCTCCTCGGGCGCCGTTGCCAACTGCCTCGGCCGGCTCGAAAAAGCCGGCGAAGTAAAGCTGACCAACAAGAAACCGCGCGAATACGACCTCGCCGGTAAAGCCAGCAAGTAAGACCGAAGACATAGCGGCCCCCGGCGGCGCTTGCGACGCCAACCGAGGGCCTGACCAAAAGGAAGGCGGTACCTCCCTAATGGCTACCTCAAACCCTACGGGCGCGAGCGCTGATCGCGCCATCACCACCTGGGACGAAGACGAGCGCGAGGAATCGGCGGTCCTTCGCCAGGTATTGGAATACCACCCGGCCATCCTCACGCAGGACGAGCTGATCCGAGAAATGACCGGCGGCGGATCGACGGCGTTCTGCGACGCCGATCGGGTCGAACGGGCGGTCCGCGAACTCGCGGCCACCGGCCTGCTCCACCGCCCCGGCGAGGACGGGATGCTCCGGCCGACGCGGGCCGCCGTCCGCTACTCCGAGTTGACCGGGGGGGCGGTCTGATGGCGAAGGCCGATATAGAGGACGCCCTGCTGAAAGCCCTCCGGCATCCGCTTCGCCGGTCGCTGCTGAGGCGCTATGTCGAATCGAAAGCGGTTGACGGGCTCGGTCCGAAGGAGCTGGCGCTTGCATTGAAGGCGCCGCTATCGAACGTCAGCTACCACGTCCGCGAGCTTGCCCGGCTCGGCGCCCTGGAGATCGTCAGCGAAGCACCGGCCCGCGGGTCCGTCGCCCACTTCTATGAGGCGACGGCACTGGTCCGGGAGACGCCGTGGGTGCTGACGGTCCTCGGCTTGAAGGAGGGCTGAGCGATGGGGCGAAAGCACGGACCCCAGGCGGCAAAGTTCAGCCGCCACCTTGGCCGGAACCTAGTCGAGCTGCGCGGGCGCGTCGGTTTGTCTCAACAGGGCACCGCCGACCGCGCCGGCCTCCATCGCACCGAGGTCGCCCTGATCGAGGGGGGCAAGCGTGTCCCGCGCCTCGACACGATCGTCAAGCTCGCCGGGGCGGTCGAAGTAGAGCCCTGCGCGTTGCTGATGGGGATGGCTTGGAAGCTCGATCCGCCGAAGGAGGGATCGAAATGAGCGACCTCGCCCAGGAAGACAAATGGGTCGAGAAAAAATGGACCCTGGGCGAGCGGTTCGGCGCCAATGTGGTGTGGTTCCGGTCCAAAGCCGGCCTATCCCAGGAAGCGCTGGGGGAGCGCGTCGGGATGAATCGCGTCGCCATTGGCGAGCTGGAGCGAGGGCGCCGGTTACCTCGTCTCGACACGATCCTCAAGCTGGCCGCGGGCCTCGGTGTTTCGGCTTGCGATCTCGTCGCCTGGATGTGGTGGGACCCCGCCCGTCATGAGCACTTCGACTCCCCGGCGGACGCAAGCAGCGGTCATGAAGTTTGGGACTTCGACCTCCCGGCCCGATTCCGAGTATCCCCGGTCGGCTACGAGAGCAAGGAGCGGTTCAAAGACCGGCTTCGGCAGCGCATCGAAGACCCGGACCATCGCGCCGTCCTCGAACTACTGCGGGACGATGCCCCGAGGGTTGCTCCCCGCCCACGACCGGATGCTGCCTGGGTGTTGCGCACCGGGCAGGCGCTGAAGGCGCTTCGCGAGGAGCGGGGACTGACCAAGCAACAGCTCGCGAAGCGGGCGCGGACCACCGCCACCTTCATCGGGGAAATCGAGCAGGGAAGGATCTTCGATCCGGGTCTCCGGATTCTGACCGAAATCTGCCGCGCCCTCGACGGGGAGGGGTCCGAGCTGGCCGCGCAGATCGAGCCGGTGCGAGCTGAGCGCAAGGCCGCCGTTCAGAAGGTGTTGGACGAGCTGGCCGAACGCGACGCCCGTCAGGTCGAGGGGTAAGGGCAATGTCTCGATCCTTCAAACCGGATTCCTCTTCGCTTGTCTCCCTCGGAAGGGCGGTCAAGGCGCTGCGTGCGGAAGCGGGCCTGACTCAAATCCAGCTCGCAGAGCGAGCCCGCACGCACGCCTCCTACATCAGCCATATCGAGCGGGGCGTCACCAATCTCACCTGGACTGGCCTAGGCAGGATCGCTCAGGGTCTGGGGGTGCCGAGGTCGGTGCTGGTCAACCGAGTTGAGGACGTGGAACGGCGGGGATGATGCGCACCCCGCCTCAACTGAGCCCGAGGCCGACGCTGCAGGAGCGATTTGGCCGCAACCTCTGGCGCTGTCGGCGCCGGGCCGATCTATCTCAAGAAGACCTAGCGGTTCTCGTCGGGTTGAGTCGTCCCGCGATCTACGCGCTCGAGCTGGGGCAGAGTCAGCCGCGCCTCGACACCATCCTCAAGCTCGCCGCCGGCACCCGCGTCTCGATCTGCGTGCTTCTCGCCGGGATGCAATGGCGTCCCGGTTACTACGTGTACGTCGCGGGAGAGTTCGACATCGAACACCCGGCAGCGCGCTTGCGCAGGGGCGTCCGAAGGTGACGCCCGATCTCCAAATGCAGCTAGACGTTCTTGTCGAGGTTCTTCGCGAAGACCCGGACGTGCTGACGCTCCAGGCGCTCGCTAGTCGAGTGCTCGCGAATCCCCACAGTCTCACCGAGGGCATCGCGCTCGCCCGCGCCCTCCAGAAGCTGGACAACGAGGGCTTGGTCATTAGCGATGGTCTCCTGGTGCGGGCGAGCCGACCGGCGCTGTACCTCAAACACTTGATTAGCTCGGTCGCCATCGACGTGCAGAGGTCAGCGATATGACGAGAGGTCACGACCGTCCGCATTGAAGCCCTGCCGGGCGCATAGTGCGGCGTCCGCTTGGCGACGCTAGGTCTGATCTCGCTCGCGAGCTAGGCGGAGCCGGTAGGCGAAACCGCCAGGGCTGATCCCGATGGCTCGAGCTGCCGCGCGGATCGAACCGTGCTCGGCATATGCGAGTTCGGCCTGGTCAAGCGCCTCGTCTGAGATGCGAGGACGCCCGCGGGCGCCGTCCTCCGCCTTCCCTAGGTAGCGGCGGGCCGTGGACACCGACACTCCGAGCAATCCTGCAACCCCCCGAACGGAGCCGACGATCTCGTGAAGCTTCCGCGCCTCCGCCGCCCGCTCGCACTCGTTCGACGGCCGGCTTATTGACACCCCGGCCTCAGCCAGGCGCGCCTTGATGGTGCGGGGATCGACGTCGAGCTGGCGCGCGGCGCCGGACAGGCTACCTCCAGCCTTTTCCCACGCCTCCACGGTCTCGGCGATCAACCTTTGGCGAGCGTCGGTCCTGATCTGATCGGGCGACAAATTGGCGGCCTTCAGGCGCCTGCGAATCGTCTCTCCGCTGACCCCCAGCCGGGCCCCCGCGTCGTCAAGAGTTCCCTCTTCTCGGTAGGCGGCGACGGCTTCGAGGACCTGCAGGTCGGTTACGTCATGGGGGATCGGCGTCCCGCCGAAATCCACTCCGGCTTCGCGCAGGATGCGCTCAACCTCATCGCGAAACATGTGCAGCTTGCCGACGATTGCCTCGAGCGAAGGTGACTTCCGGTAACGCTGGAGCACCTCGTCGCGCCGAACCTGATCCGGGTCGACGCCGGCCTTGTCGAGCGTTTCGCGAACCGCGAGAATCTCCGCACCTTCGACCTCCGCAACCCGGCGCAGGGAGCCGAGCTTTCGTAGGCTCGTGACCAGCTTGGGCGCTTCGAGTTTGACGCTTCTCTTCGCCTTGGGAGAGTTCTGCGCGCTTCGGATCAACTCGAAGGAGCGCTCACCTTCTGGCAGGCGCTGTAGGTGCAGCAGCCCGTCCTCGATCGCGCCCAGGACGGCGCCCACTCGGGCGAGGACCCACTCGGTGGTGTGAGCCACGTAGCCAGAAATCTCCCGGCCGATCTCCTTCTCGGTGATCTCCGGCGTAATCCCAACGGTCGTGCGCTTCGTATTTGCGTGGCGAACCGAGACGCCGCCTCGGTGGGCGGTTATCAAGCTGATGGCTCCTTCTGGAACGGGAAATCGCCAAGTGTCGTCGGGGCCGATAGCGAGGGCGCATAGTGGCATCGCCTCGTCGCGTAGAGCGATGTTGCGCCCCACCGGGATCACGGCATGAAACGGGCCGCCTTCCTCCTCCTTGTCCTCATGGTCAATGAGCACGCCGAAGAGTGGCTGCGTTAGACCGGCCGGATATGACCGCCGCTCCGGCTCGCCGTCGGTGCTGGAGAAGTCGAGCCAGATGGGGAGCCGGTCGGGGTCCGTCCGCCGGATCGCCGAGATCGCATCCGGGAAGGTCAGGTGGACGGCGAGACTCGCAACGATTTCCGCGGGAGCCTTCACCAGCGTTGCCTTGTCCAGTCGGTCAAGGGCGCAAGTGCCGATCGCCGAATAAGAATCAAGCGACGCGGCGACCGGCTCGATGAATGGCACTGGAGGAGGCTCGGCGTCTCGGCCCATGATTGCGGCGACGCCCATCATTGGACCGGCTTCGCCCATCGCGGCGGCTAGTCCCGGCATCGGCTCTGACGAGCTGGAGTTGATCGCGTCCTCAAGCTCCCGCTTGATTTCGCGGCCTTTCTCGCTCGTGATCTCCGTTGCGTGCGCGTACTCGTACTCGAAGTAGTCGGTGTGGAGGCAGATGCCTGGGTAGCGCGCGGCGATCTGCAGCGCCAGTCGCGGGTCCCTGGCGGAGACCTCGTGACCGTAGGTTTCGTCGCGGGCGTTCTTGGTCGGGTTGTCTTCGGCAACCAGCTTGAGCCCCCAAATCCCCGGATACGAGGCGTTGTAGGTGGCGAGCAGGTCGATCGGATCGGTCGGATCGAGGACGATCCGCACCACCTTGGGCCACTCCTCACTGAAGCAGTCGAGGCTTAGCTCGGTGAGACGGTTCCCCGTCCAGACCGCGTTCCAGCGCCCGCTGAAGTTGAGGTCCCATGAGTCGCCCGCGTCGTGGTCGAATTGGGTAGGAGGCAAGACGCCGGGCTCGATCTCCACGATGGCCCAGCGGAGAAGGTAGTTCGGCGAGGCATCGCCATCGACCGATCGGACCGAGATTTCCTGAATTGGCTCCTCGCCTGCTGGCCAGCGCCCCCAAGGGTCCTCGAGCAGCGGCCCCTTGAAGAGCTCGGGGACCGATTCCTCAGCCTCCTTCTCGGCGCCGTCGATCCCCGTCGTCACCCCGTCTTCCATTCTTCTGACCTCCTCTATCCTTGTGGGCCTCCGTGCGGGAGGACGTTAGCCGTGGCGTGGAAAGCTTGCTGAGAGTTCCGTGATTCGACTGTCACGAAGTGCCGCTTTTCCAATACATGCCGTGGTGTTCGACCTACCGAGGTTTTCCGACGATTTCAACCGGGGTGTCGCTCGAAGATGGCGCCGATCTCGGTCGCATCTGGCCAGCCGAGCGCGATGCTGGCGAGATAAAGGCCAAAACCGAAGATGAGCGTTGCCATCCCGTAGGGGCCAGTTCCCTCGTAGCGGGCCTCTAGCCAAACCTGCTGCCGACCGGGCGTAAGTTCAGCCGCCACGGCGTTTAGACCGCGGTAGGTCGGGTGGGCGAAGCCGCTGCTGGTCCGGTAGATGAGGGCGTAGAAGCCCCTGAACGATTTGATCTCACCATGTGCCCCCATGCCGGGGAGCGCACCCTCCCATCGCTTGTCGGCCTCGACAGCGAGATTGGTAAGCGGTACCAGGCCGTTTCCGTGCAGGCCGGAGACCTGCTCTTCCAAAGCGGATCTCTCCTGATCTGAGAGGACCGGCTCCCCTCGTTCCCGCATATCCGCGTCCGCCTTGAGTCGAGATTCGAGATCATCCTTCTTCCATTCCTGTATCCGCTCGGTCGAAGGATCGGCGGCCAGCCAGCCGAGATGCACGGTGTGCTCGTAGAGCGAGCGAAGGAGGGTGGCTGCGTCGGCTTCCCGACCTTCCCCTTGCAGAGCGAGGATCGACCTGAGCGTTCCCGTCGTGCGGCTGATCAACGCCGTTCCGATCAGAGGAAAGGCGTCGCCATCGCCGGTAACGCCGAACTCCTGGGGAAAGTGACGGGCAGCCAACTCGAGGAGCTCTCTTCCCCGCGCCTGGATGGTTCGCTCTCGCCCGCTCATTGCGGCTGTGCTGCGGCCGCCTAGACGGCTGGGCTCTCGACGGCCCGAGCAGTGGCGGCGGCCGATACAGCGAAAGAGACCACGTTGTCGAGGACTTCATGGGCGAAGCGCTCGATCTCCTCCGGCGAAGTCGCATTCTCGTTCAACCCGTGCAACTCCGCGGCGGCGAGGACATAGTTGCGGTGGGCCGCCGCCATCAGCTCCTCCTCGGAGTCGCCCGGAACGGAATCCTCGGCGATGCCGGACCGGAGCCGCCAGCTCGTCGCGGCGCGGGCATCTGCCCCCGGCGTATCGCTGAGCCGTAGCGCAATCTCTGCGATTTCAGCGCCCGCGGTCACGATTGCGACGGCTTTGCGATGGAGGTCGATTGCAACCTTCTCCCTGAGTGCGATTGCCTCTGCGGTGTCGGCTTGAACGGACTCGAGCCCGCGGGCGAAGGTGCCGATCGTGGCCTCGGCGAGCCCGTTGCCCAGTCCGAGGAAGGCGACGTTGAGAGCATTCCAGGTCGGCACATGGGTCATCTCCAGCGCTTCGATGCCGGCCTCGACGACCTCATTGGCAACCTGCTGCGACTTCGCGTCCATCAATTCCCCACCGTAGCGAAGGCATCGCCGTCCTCGGGTGGGCGATGGTCACTTTCATTCGCAATTCGCGCCGACAGCGAAATCCTTTCGGGCGGCGCCCTCCGATGTCGGAAGTTCATCGCGATACATACCGCCGGCCACGGCAACGAAACGATCGCGACGGCGAGCCTGGAGAGAGCGAAACCGCCGGGTTAGGAGCCGTGGCACTTCTTGAACTTCTTGCCGCTACCGCACCAGCATGGGTCGTTGCGGCCGATGTTGTGATCCATCGCCTCATCCCTGACCGCGAATGCGTATTGATTGTTCTGCACGCAGTTTGCTAGCTCGGCAAGTGCATCGGGACCAAGGTCGAACTCCTCGGCGAGCAGGCGGAGCAGGTTCTGCTGGATGAAAAAGAGGCCAAGGAATGCCGCGTCGAGTTCATCTGATCCTGGTCCAACCCGAAGTGACATGCCGGGGCGACCATCCTGTCGGGCAAGTGGATCGCTGACCGAGGCAAATAGGGCGCTGGCCGAGGGATGCAGCTCCTTGTTGTTGCGCTCGTGCTCGTATCCCAGATAGAGGTTTAGCGCCTTTCGCTCAGCATCCTCCCAACGGTCTTCGATGTCCTTCACCAGCGCCCATAGACCTTTGTGCCCCGTCCAGAGACGCTGGTTGTTTTTGCCGAAGAGACGCTCACATTCCTGGACGCGCTCTGGATCGAGCTTGCCTGCATCGGGTATCTCGGCATCGGGCTGAGAGGCCAAAACCTTCTCCCGGAGGAGATGGATCTCGAATTCGTTGGCTTTGTCGAATCGATCCACTGCCTCTTGTCGATTCGCAGCGACCCAATATGCAACTGCCATGCCCTCGAAGGTCGAGCGGTTCAGCATCATGGCTTGGCGACCGAATCCAAATTCGACAAGACGGAGAGTTGCCTGAAAGCTCGTCGTCTCTCGGGCGGCGGAGAAGGCGATGATGTTGTCCGCTTTGTCGCGCGTTCCCCGGCCGGTGGAAATTGCCTTCAGGAAGCGCTCCGATAGAGCGTTCAGCTCACGTACAGCGTCAAGCTCGAGCTTGAACTGACGCGCAACTCTTTTTTGAATTTGATCGTCCGCTTCCATATCGCCCCTAAAGGGATAGCGACCGTGGAGGCGGGACGGGCGGCGGGAAGGGCGTTTTTTGGGGCGTCCCGGTTGGAAGGGGCGAAAAGAGCCGGTGAGCAAGGCGCCCTCGGTGCTTGGCCTCCGACGACAGAGCCGTCGACGGTTGCCCGCGCCTTCTCCCGCCTTACAGAGCCGCGATCAGAACGAGGGATCGCTGCAACCAGGTTGAGAACAGCTACAACCAGACCGATAACCGGCTCGAGGCTCGGCGATGGTGCCGAGTCCGAGACAGTCTCGGTTTCGATTGTTATTTGAATTTTTTCCATGAGTCCGGTCGATGGGAAAAATTCAAATGCGTCAACGAGAAACAGCCTGTGGGACAGGTGGTAGGTGACTGCTCTCGGACTCGGCACCATTGCCGGCCTCGCGATAGAGACGAGCCCAAAGACGATCGCGGCTCTGTAAGACGGGAGAAAACTCGCGGGCAACCGGCCAGGCTCCAGGGAGGAGGCCAAAAACAACGGACACTCCGGGTGAACCTACGCTCAGCTCCTTCCAACCGGGACGCGCGAAAACGAGCGCAAGCTCGTTTTCGAGGGGTTAGCGGGGTGGGCCGAGCCCTTTTCCCCATAACTGCGGCAATCCCTGGCAATCTCCCCTTCCCCGGACCGGGAAGCTAGAGAACCCATGTAGTTCTGTCAAGAAATTGACCTACCTGAAGGACTGACAAGTACCGCCGAAAGTAGTCGCGCCTCCGAAGATGCACCGACGAATGCCATGAAGGTCATGACTGCCACGGCGACCAGACCCAGCATCTTCTTGTATTTCATTTTTTACCTTTAGTGCCCGCCGATCCTGAGTCGAATCAGGATCTACTGCTCACTTGCGTTCGCAGTTCACCACCACGACGAAATCGCTCCGAGCAGCGCCGCCGAGGTCTGAGTTCATCGAGACGTACCAGCCCCGTTTCTTCGGGACAGGACCTGATTCCACCGTCCAGATATGGGAGATAACTCCTGCCCCTCCGGCGATCTGGCGGACGCCGCCCGAGATCACTCGTTCGCCCTTCCTGCAGATTGCGTGCCCGGTCGCAAAAAAGAACGAGCCGTCGAAGGGCGTGGTGTCTTTGTCAACGAGTTTCCCGAAGCGCAGCGTCAACTTGCCCCTTCCGCCGGCCCGGTCGGCAGTGCCCGAGCTGCCGTTGGAGAAGGCGAACGCGCTTCCCCCGAGAGCGATGAAGAGCGCGAGCAAGGCGACTGCCATCGCAGGGGAGGGATGCGGAATCTTGAGCTTCATTTGGAGACCTCCTTCGATCGAGGCGCTGCTGCGCTGATCGCGACTTTTTAGGGTTCGGGGGGTGGGGACTAACTCGGATGTAACGGTTTACCGAGCGGCCGGGACGGTACGGGTAGCCAGCTTGTTCAGGGACGTTTACCCAGAAGACAAACCGGGAGGCGTGGGGGATCGGGGAGAAGGCGTAGCCCTTGCGGAAGTGGCAGAGCGCATCGGTCGTCGCCTGGCGGACGAGGAACCGGCGCTTTGCGCCCGGCACCGTTCCGCTGACGTAGACGGTCCGGCCGGCGCAGCTCGGACCCGGCAGCTCACCCGAGAAATAGACCTTCTTGTGGACCGGCGTCCGGTGGGTGCTGAGGTGGAGGGTCGAGCGCGAGCGGATGTGCAGCGCGAGGTCGGTCGACGTCTCGAAGGCACCGGAGCGATAGCCAACGCGGAAGATCTGCGAGGGGCCGCGGTTGGTCTTGTACGACCAGCCGCCGTTTTGGTTCGTCGTGGTCGTGGCGACAAGGTGGAATGGCCTCCCGGCTAGATCGGTATGGGCCTGGATGCAGACCTGTGCTCCTGCGACGGGCTGGCCGTTGGAGTCGACGAGCCGCCCCCGGATCAGGGATTTGCGGTGGAAGGAGAGGGTCCGCTCCTTCTGCTTGTTGCCGGCGAATCCCGCAGTGATCGTCTTGCCGCCGGTCACGCTCGAGCCGGGGCAGAGGTTGTTGACGAGTACTTCGTGTGACTTGCAGACGCCGTTAGGGGTGCCGGTCTGCGCGTAGTCGTAGGCGCAGACCGAAACCGAGTTCATCCCCTCTTTGAATGGGGGCTGGGCGGTGTCGAGCGTGTAGCTCTTGCTGAAGCTCAGCGGACACGGAACCAGGCGGGAAGTCAGCGCCCCTGGCAGGGGATTGCAACTGCCCAAGAGGTCGTCGCCGGCTGCGCCCTTGCCGTTGACGATGATCTGGATCGACTGCAGACCGGCGCCTTGGTCAGCGGCGCTCACCTCGACGGTCTGAGGACCGCGCAGTTCGGCTCCCGAGAAGAGGGAGCCGCCGTCTTGAAGGGTGGGCTGGGAGACGTCGGCGAGCGCGATGCGGATCTGCTTCGCGGAGGCCAGAGCGCCGGAGGCTTGACCAACGCAACGGTTGCCTTCGTTGGGCTGCGTGCACTCCAGTCGGATCACGAGGTAGCGCCAGTTCCCCGCGGGGATTCCGGTTTCGTGGCCTTGGTTGTCGTTCTGAGTGGCGAACGCCGTCCCGGCGCCGGCATCCGGCGAGACGGCGAGGTAGCCATGCTGGCCCGATTCGGTCGCGAGTCGGTAGAAGACCGAGCCACCGACGATGTAGGTGCCCGAAGGGGCCGTGAAGACCCAGGCGCCGTATGCGCCTTGCACAGTGCCAGTTTCTCCTGGGCCGAGCTGGTGAACGACCGAAAGACCAGCCGCTCCCTGCGAGCAATCCTGATGGGGCACGTAGTGGTTGGTCGAGTAGGTGTAGCCGGCATCAGGAGCGGCAGGGTTGAGGCCCGGCGAGCACTCGGCGACGACGTAGTTGCCGGCAGTGGCATCGGTGGGGATCGCGCCGAGGACCGCTGCCAGGAGGAGCAGCGCCAGAAGGACTCTGATCGGATTCGACAGGTTCATCTTGTGCCTCCATCGAGTCGGTTGGAATCCAACGCCCGCCGCCTGGAGGGGTGGCGGGGCTCTACCAACCTGTCGTTGCAAGAGCTCAATTCCGGCATCTCGGTCCCTACGGTCCGAACTGTTCGTTTGCGACCTGGGTCGGGGAAGATCCCGAGGACGAGGAACTGCTCGTTTCGGGGGCAGGTTCGGGCGCCGGGGCTTCTTCGACCACAGCTCCCTCTAACTGTTGGCTCCGGACAGCTTCCGTGGCTTCCTGTTCGTGCCGTTCGGTCCTCGATGCCGAGGTCGTCTGTGATTGCGAGCTGCGGGGCTTCGACCGGCTCTGGGCTGGGGTCGGTTCTGGCGTCGGCACCGGCGATGCCACCACGACGCGTTCAGGTCGCGGCGACTTCTTTGCTTCTTTGTGGTGATGGGCGGGGCGGGCCTGAGCTGGATGGTGGTCGCCGCCTTGCCCGACCCCGGCCAGCTTTGCGCCGCCGACCGCCAGGACGCAGACGGCAACGCAGGTTCCGACCACCCGACCCGGCCCGCTGCTCGCAAGTGCGGTCAGCTTTTCACCGCCGCCTCCACCGCCGAACCGGGCAGCGAGGTCGCGGGCTCGATTCGCCGCCCATGCCGCTGCGTCCTGGGCGCTGTGAGCGATGCTGACGAGCTGCTCGAGCGGACCCTGCGCCAGCGCCACCTTCGCGCCGCGGAGGGAGACCCACAGGACAACTCCAAGCTCGATTGCCAGTTGCGAACCGGGCTCGGGCACCGGGGCGCCAAGCAGGTCGCCGAGCTTCTTTTTCGCGTTGTCCAACCGGCGACGATAGGTCCGTTCGCTGCAGAAGAGCGCCTTCGCGCTCGCCTCGGCGGTCTTCTCATCGAAGTAGTGGAGCCTCAGCACCTGCTGCTCTTCGGGGGAGAGGGCGCGGACCGCATCGCGCAGCTCCTCGGCTTGCAAGTAGTCGATCGCCACCTCGTCGGTTGACGGCTCGGGGACGCCGCCGCTGTCGATCAGGGCGTCGACCGCGGTGCCGTCTGCGTGGCGAGCCTCGTGGCGCAGCTCGTCAATCGCCCGACAGAAGCCGGCCCTGACGACGAAGCCAGCGGGGTTCTCGACCACCTCACCGCGGTCGAGCACGCGGAGGTATTCCACGAGGCCCTTTTGAAGTGCGTCCTCGAGCGAGCGCTCGATGAATGCGTCCGAGAGGTTGTACGTCTTCAGCTTGCTGCGGAGGGAGCGCTCGATTTCCTTGAGCGCCCCTGGCTTCAGCGAGTGATCAACTGCCTCCCGAGCTGGCATGGGCGAGAACTCCGCATCTTCTATACCCCAGTTTTCCAATCGGATGCCTCCAAGCAAACGGATTTCTGAGCCTTAGCGCGCACCACCATCACCCCTCTGTCGAACGAGCCGGCCAAATCCGGCAACTTTTCTCGAAGTTGGCCGCGGCGGCCTGCGCGACGCGACGGAGAGGCATGAAGGCAGCAAGCGAAAAACACTCGTCTGCTGGACCTACTCGCAAGCGCGAGCCACTGCCGCGGGACGTTGTAGATCTCACTGCACAACGTCTCCGGGTCCTGGCCGAGCCGAACAGGATTGCTCTACTCGATGCCCTGAACGACGGCGAGGCCGGCGTTCAGGAGCTGGCCGACATCGTCGGCCTCCCACACCAAGACGCCTCGCACCACCTGGCCGTACTGCACCAGGCTGGTGTCCTCGTCCGCAGGCGGCAGGGGAGGATGACCCTCTACGCCGTCTCCGACTGGAGCGCCTGGTGGCTGATCGAACAGATCGCGCGCTGGGTTGAGTCCTGCCAAGACGAACAGGGCGCTTCGGCGCCTACCGAATAGCGCAGCTCCGAGCGCGGGAGGCTTGGCTACCTCCCGCGCTCTCCGCCGCGACCGACCCGTACCCGCTGCGCTCACAACGTCCCTGGGTAGGACAACTAGCGCCCCGAACGAGCCACAGACCAACCTTGACTGATAGGCGTCATATGTTTAGATTGCTCAAATGCGCTCGTCCACGGCCTATCTGTTTCTCGCCGTCGTGCTTCTGCTGTCCGCAACCACTAACACGTCGGCTCAAGCTGCAAAGAAGAATCTCAGATACGACGATCTTCCCGGTCCGTCTGCCGAAGAACCTCACGCCCAATTCGCTCCCCTCTGCGCTGGGGATTCGACGATGTATTACGGATTTTTAAATGGCACCGAAGACATTGCTGGAACCGGCGAGCAAGGGGCGGTGGTCGAAGGAATGAGCCTATGGTCGCGAGTGGCAGACATTGAATTTGTCGAAAACCTATTTTTTGCCGACATCGGCGTCCGGTGGGCTACGGGCGAACACGGTGATGGGAACCCCTTCGACGGCAAAGGCGGCATTCTTGCTCACGCCTTCTATCCGTGTTCTGGATCGAACGTAAGCGACGTTCACTTTGATGACGCAGAGACCTGGACGACTGAAACTCGCGAATCCGGTGCTCAGCCGATTGATCTAGTAAGTGTCGCCGCCCATGAGGTAGGGCACGCCATTGGCCTCGAACACTCAGCCGACTCGTCGGCATTGATGTACGCCTTCTATTCCGGTAGCCATCGTTACCTCGGTTGGGACGACATCCTCGGCGTGCAGTCGCTCTACGGTCGAGCGAACGGAATCTTCCATCTCCGAAACGCCCTCACGGCAGGTGCGCCTGATCTCAGCTTTCTATTCCAGAACTTGAAAGATAAGCCGGTCGTCGCAGATTGGAACGGGGACGGCCGCGACACTCCTGGCGTTTACCGGCAGAGCAATCAGACCTTCTACCTAGATGACAGCATCCCACCAACCGGCGGGGCTGATTACACTATCTCCTATGGAGCCAGCGCCGATCTTCCCGTCGGCGGAGATTGGAACGGCAATGGCACCGACACGATCGGCGTCTGGCGTCCGAGCAACCAGAACTGGTACCTGCGGAACACCAATAGCGCGGGGAGCGTGGATATACAATTCAACTTCGGTGCCGCCGGAGATATTCCTGTCGTCGGCGACTGGAACGGCGATGGCACCGACACGATCGGCGTCTGGCGTCCGAGCAACCAGAACTGGTACCTGCGGAACAAAAACAGCGAAGGGAGCGTCGACCTCCAGTTCAACTTCGGTGCGGCTGGAGATATTCCTGTCGTCGGCGACTGGAACGGCGATGGCACCGACACGATCGGCGTCTGGCGTCCGAGCACCGGGCTTTTCTATCTCCGCGATAGCAATAGCGAAGGCGCCACCAACTACACCTTCTCCTATGGTGCCAACAGCGAAGGGACGATCATCGCTAATCCGCTTCCCGTCGCTGGCGATTGGGACGACAACGGCTCCGCCTCTGTAGGTCTCTTCCAGAACTAGCCGTCGATCATCCCACCGGGGTGTCCTTGTCGCCGCCCTCCGGGGAAGCTCGGGGCCGGGAACTGGCGCGACACCGGCCCAGTCCTCCAAGCGAGGTCTTCGTGCCTTGGCGATTCGGTGCCATTGTGCCTTGGCCTAGGCTCTGACACGCTCCCCTGTCTAGTTCGGGTGGTACCCGACCCCGCTCTCTCATAGCTGCGGACAGACCTAGCTCTGTCGGTCCGCGTTCCCCTGCCTGAAACCACACCCACACTTGTTACTTCAGGCGGTGCCATAGCACACAAACTCGCGTATCTGCGTACGCGCGTACGCGCGTACGCGCGTTTGTAGATCTTTCACTCAAGCGGCAGTACCCCTACCTCACCAACGCAAAAACACACCCGCGCCGGACAGCCGGCGAGGAGCCAGGAGGCGAATGCAAGGTGAGGCACGAGGTAAGTAACAAAGTCAGATCATCCAACTCAAGCGTTAGGTCGCTGCTGCGGGGGACCGGACGGGTCGCGATCTGGACCGTGCTCGGCCTCCTGCTGATCCGCGGGATCGTGGCCGAGCCGACCGCGACGCCGCCAATAGCGGCCGAGCCCTCGGCAGCAGTCGATCCGCCGAGTAGCGCCTTCGCGGTGCGCTTCGCTCGCGCCTATCTCGCCGACCCGAGCGGGGCGGCGCTGGCGCCGTTTCTGGCCGAAGGGGCCAGGGTCGGCACCGGCACGCCGCCGCAGTCAGAAGCCGCGGACGTCGCCCAGGCGGAGGTCAGCGGCGTCAGAGACCTCGGCGGCGGTCGCGCGGTTCTGACCGTCGCCTGCGAACTCCGCGACGCGCGAACCCTCTATCTCGCCGTCCCGATTGTCCGCAGCGAAGCGGGCGAGGTGGCGGCGCTGGGGGCGCCCTCAATAGTCGCGGCTCCCGGCGAGCCTGGGGCCGACTCGATTGAGCGGCCCCAGGCCATCGCCGGCTCCGATGCCGGCGCGATCCAAGGGCTCGTCGGCAAGTTCCTCCCCGAGTACCTGGCGGCGAGCGATGCCGGCGCTCTGTCCTATTTCCTGGCAGCGGGCGCCGCAGTCGAACCACTCGGCGGGTCGGTGCGGTTCCAGGCGATCACCGGGATCAGCCAGCTCGGCTCAGGTGAAGGGCCAAGCCGCTCGGTCCTCGCGGGGGCTAGGGTCAGCGACCCCGCAAGCGGCGCGGTCTATCCGGTGGCCTACCGGCTGGAGCTGGTCAAGCGCGGCGGGCGCTGGTATGTCGAAGCGGTCGAGGGGGCGGGATCGTGAGCCGCCGGCTGCGTCTCGCCACCTCTGTCGCCCTGGCGGCCATCGCCCTGATGCTGGCCCCTGCAGCGGCTCTGGCAGCGGGCAACGACGTCGGGCACAACATCGGCTCGCTGCTGCGCCAGTACGCGGGTGAGGTCTATGGCGGCATTGTCGCGATCGTCGGCCTCGTCTTCCTGATCAACAGGAAGTTCACCGACCTGGCGATGTTCTTCCTCGCGGCGATCATGGTCGGCTGGCTGGTCTTCAGCCCCGATCAGGTCGCCGACGCAGCCAGGGCGATCGGTCAGCGGGTGCTGCCGTGAGCGAGGGGCACGAGCCGATCCGCTCCTACCAGCGGATCTTCCGGCCGGAGCGGAGGATCTACCAGATCGAGGGCCGGGCGCTGCCCGTCCCCGGCGGCATCCCCTTGCGCTGGCTCGGCTATGCGACCGCCGCCCTGCTCGCGGTGTTGGCGATCGGCTCGCGTTCGGCGACGGTGGCGATACTCGTCGCCCTCACCGCGGCGGCGGCCGGTCTGCTCGTCGGCGGCAGGGGTGCCGGGCTCGCGGCGGGCGTCGGCGCCTTCGGGGCCTTCTGGATCGCCGGCTTTCTCCTCGGCCTGCTCGACTGGCCGCTGCGCCTGGTCGTGGTGCCGATCGCAATCGCCACCTTGGCGACGCAGGCGACGCCGGATGGCCGCCGCGCCGACCGCTTCGCTCTCTCCTGGCTCGCGCTGCGCCTGGCCCCGCGGCGCAGGTCCCTGGGACGGACGCTGCCGAGCGCCGGGACCCGGCAGCTCCGCGATGGCGAGGTCTGGGTCGCCCCAGACGAGCACCTTCCCGAGCTGCGCCGCTGCCGGATTCGGGGGGCGGCCACGGCCGCCTTCGCCGCGGAGGTCAGCGTGCGCCGAGGCGGGTTGCGCCAGCGGCGCCTGATCGCCCGGCCAGCCCGCGGTCGCTCGCGGCGGGGCGAGCTGGAGGCGAGGCGGATCGCGGTGGGTGCAGAGGAGCTGCTGGAGGTGCGCCCATGAGCGGCTTTCCCCTCCGCTACGCGAGGCGGAATGTCCTGATCGGGGCGGGCGGCGAGGCCGCCGCGCTCTACCGCGCCGAGCCCGTCTCCTACCCGTTCCTTCCGACCTCAGAGAAGTGGGCGCTGCTGCACCGGCTCGAGCGCTTCGGCCACCTCGTCGGCGCCGACTTCTCGCTGTGGCGGGTGCAGCGCTCCTATCCGGCCGAGCGCTACGCCGACGAGCTGGCCGAGGCCGCCGACGAGCGCCACGCCGACCCCGCGGGCTGGCGGCGCTACCTCGTCGGCCACCAGGAGCGGCTCGCGGAACTCGACTCGCACGTCCCCGAGATCTACATCGCCGTCGCCTTGCAGGAGCCGGCAAAGGGGCACCTCCGCACGCTGGATCGGGCACGGCGGCGGGTCGAGGAGATCGCCGGGGTGGGAGGGCCGCGGCCGATCTCGGGTGCCGAGCTGCAGGCCCTGGCGAGCGCCGAGGAGCGGACCTTTCAACGGCTGGGAGCCGTGGTCGGCCTGCGCCGGGCGACCACGGTCGAGCTGCAATGGCTGCTGCGCCGCGGCGGCTGCCGCGGCGTCGCCGAGCCGATACTGGAGGGCTCCTGGCAGCCCGACGCGCTCGTGCTGGAGGGCGAGGGCTCGCCGAGCTATGAGCCGCTCGAACACGACCTATGGCGGTGTGCGAACGCGCCGATGAGTGAGGACCCCGCCGAGCCTCCCTCGCTTGAGGTCGAGGCCGAAGAAGGCCGCTCCTTCCAGACGATGCTCTGCGCGGGATCGCTCGCCGAGGAGGCCGAGTTCCCCGGCCCGGCCGAGCTGCTCTTCGCGCCGACCGAGGACGCCGGCTTTCCGGTCGACGCGGTTCTACACGCCCGCTGGATCGGCAACCGCGAGGCGCTCGGGCAGGTGAGGAAGCGCATCCTCGACGTCGAGCACGCCTACCGCGAGCAGGCCGAAGGCGCGCAGGCGGGGGTCGGCTGGCAGGCCGAAGACGACCGCGAGCTTGCCCGCGAATACGAGGCGGTCTTGCAGTCCTCGGCGCACCCGCCGATGCTGCGCGCCTACCTCTCACTCGCGGTAGGCGCGAGCGACCGAGCCGAGCTGGAGCGCCGGGTCGAGGTGCTGCGCGAGCGCTTCGGCGAGGTCCGCCTGCACCGGCCGCGGGGTCTCCAGCACCGGCTCTTCTTCGACCACATGCCGCGCACCGATGGCGGTGCGGTGCCGGACTACCTCCAGCAAATGACCGTCGAGCAGTTCGGCGCGATGGTCGCCACCGCGAGCGCCGAGGTCGGCTCGCAGGGCGGTCTATATATAGGGCACTCCCCCGGCGGCGCCGGGCGGCCGGTCCGATACGACCCGACCGAGGCGCCGCGCACCGCTCGGCCCTCCGGCGTCCTGCTCGCCGGCACGCTCGGCTCGGGAAAGACGCTCGCCGGCGAGGCGATCGCCTACGGGGGCGAGCGCCGGGGCTCCCTCGTCGTCACCTTCGACCCGAAGCCCGACCACAATCTCGAGGCGGTCCCCGAGCTGGCGGGCCGGGTGGAGGTGCTGGAGCTCTCGGGCGACCCGCGCCACCGCGGCAAACTCGACCCGCTTCGGATCGGGCTACCCGAGCTGCGCGAGGAGCTGGCCTCCAGCTACCTGCTGGAGCTGCTGCGCAACCCGCCGCCCGCCTGGGAGAACGCGATCGACCGCGCCGTCCGCGATGCGGTGCGGGCCGGCGAGGAAAGCCTCGACTGCGTCGTCGCCCGCCTGCACCGCAGCGCCAGCGACGCCGGCCGCGAGGCCGCCGAGGCGCTTGAGGTTCTCTCCGACTTCGGCCTGGCCCGACTCGGTTTTGCCGACGAAGGGGCGGGCGAGCCCGAGGTCGCGGCGAGCGCCGAGACCTCGGCGATCACGATCCGCACGCCGGGACTGTTGCTGCCCGATCCCGGCGCCTCCCGCGAGACCTACACCCGCGCCGAGCGCGTCTCCGTGGCGACGCTCGCGCTGGTCGCGGCAAAAGCTCTGCGCCTCGTCAGCACGAACCGCCAACGACACAAGATCGTGCTGCTGGACGAGGCGTGGTTTCTACTGGCCTCCACCCAAGGCCGGCTGCTGCTGAACCGACTCGTTCGGCTCGGCCGCTCGATGAACACGACGATCCTGCTGGCAACCCAGCGGCTCGCCGACCTCGGCGATCTCTCCGAGCTGGTCGGGGTCTACTTCCTGTTCGGCCAGGACTCGATTCCCGAGGCCGAACGGGCGCTTCGCATGGTGGACCTCGACCCCACCGACGTCGCCCTGCGCTCGCGGCTGACCGAATACCGCCAGGGCCTCTGCCTGATGCGCGATCTCGACGGGCGCGTGGGCGAGGTGCAGTTCGACCTCGTCTTTCCCGAGCTGCTGGCGGCGCTCGACAACACGCCGGGGAGCGCAGGGTGAGGCGGCGGGGGCGCCAGCTTTCGCTAACCCTCGGCCTCGGCGCTCTCTTCGTCCTGGCGGCCCACCCGCTGGCGGTGGCGGGGAGCGACCTCTGGGGCAACGTCGCGCCCGCCACGCCGCTCGGCTCGGGCGGCCTGTTCGGGCGCTACCCGCTCGATCACTTCACGCTCGACGAGCACTTCGAAGCCGTCGAAGCCTCGCTTACCGGCGGCGTCCACGTCCACGGCGTGCCGCCGATGATCGCCTACTTCCTGGCCGGCGTCCTGTGGGTGCTGACGAGCTTCCTCGCCAACGCGCTGATCTCGCTGTTTGCCTTCGCCTTCAGCCTCGATCTCGTAAACGGCTCGGCGGCGACCGGCGGCGCTGGGGCGCTCGGGCCGGTGTCGGGGGCGATCCACTCGATCTACTCCAACGTCTTCGGCGCGCCCTGGCTCGTCCTGGCGATCACGGTCGTCGGCATCTGGGCGATGTGGAGGGCGCTCGTGCAGCGCCGCTACTCGGAGACCGCCGGGGCGCTGGCGCTCTCGCTGATCTACGTCGTACTCGCCCTCTTCTTCGTCGCTCAGCCGGCGAGGACGATCGGCAGCGCGTCTGCGTGGACGAACCAGATGTCGGAGGCGTTCCTGTCGATCTCCGACCACGGTGATCCCTCCGGCGGCAACCAGGCGAAGGACGACGCTGCCAACCAGCTCTTCGACTTGCTGGTCTTCAAACCCTGGGTCGTGCTCGAGTTCGGCGGGCTCGAACACTGCGCCCTCAGCGGGACCGGCGACGAAGACTCGGACCCGATCTCGGCGCCGGTCCGGCCGCTTTCATCGAACCCCGCCCGCGACGCCCAGCTCGCCCGCCGCCTCGCAAGCGGAACCGAGGTCACCGCCGACGGGAAAGTCTGCGTCAACAACGCCAACAAGTACGCGCGCCATTTCCTCCAGTTCGGCCTCGGCACCGACGAACGCGACGCCGAGTACGACGCCCTAGACCACGGCGACTCCACGAAGCTGCCGGAAGCCGACAACGAACGAAAGGGCTATCGGCCCGGCGTCGCCGACAAGCCGGCGACCGACGCGATGGAGGAGGGCGGCCAGTACCAGCGCCTGCTGATCGCGATCGTCGTCTTCTTCGGAGAGCTCGGCGCCTTCTGCCTGCTCGGCTCGCTCTCGATCGGGATCATCCTCGCGCAGATCCTGCTGCTCCTGCTGCTGGCCTTCGCGCCGGTCGCGCTGTTGGCGGCAGCGATCCCCGGCCGCGGGCACGCCTTCTTCAAAGGCTGGCTGGAGAAGCTCGCCGGCTACCTGCTGCGAAAGGCGGCCTACTCGCTGATCCTCGCCACCTTGCTCGCGGTGGCCGGGGCGCTTTCCTCGGCGACCGCGGCGATGGGCTGGCTTATGTCCTTCGGGCTGCAGGCGCTTTTCTTCTGGGCGGTCTTCCTACAGAGGAAGAACCTAGCCGAGGGCCTGATCGGGATTGCCACCGGCCCCGGCGCGCCCGGCCGCGACAACACCTTGCGGCTGCTCGCCCTCTATGCCGGGGCGCGGACGATGCGCCGTCCCTTCCGTGGCCTGCGTCGTTCGGCGCGCTCGGCGACGGAGGCACCGGGGCGGATGGCCGGCGGCATCGGTACTCGACTAGGAGGTGGCAAGGGCCGCAAGACCGGCCCCGGCACCCCGGCTCCGCCCTTCGGGACGAGCTACAGCGCCCCGGTCGGCGGCGGGCACCCGCCCCTTGATGCTCCCTCGGCGACCGAGCGGCAACAACGCCCGGCGAGGACTGGCGGAGGGAGCCGTCCCGCGGGGGCGGCGAGCGAGCCCGCTGCTCGCGCCGGTAGAGGCGCGAAACAGCGGTCGACGCCGGAGCCATCCGCGAAGAAAGAAGCTCCCCGAACCGACGCCAGCGCGGAGAAGAGGTCAGCGCCGGAGCGCTCGCAGCGCAGTCAGCCCGAGCGCCCGGCCCCGGCCTCAGCTCGTGCCGAGGCCAAGGCCGAGGCGGAGAGCGGCCTCAGCGCCGAGCTGCGAGAGGAGCGGGAACGGCGGGGGCCGACCTCCAAAGGCACGCCGCCAGCAGCGCCGCCGAAAGCGCAAGCGCCGGAGGAGGATGCTCCAGCCACGCCGCCGAGGCGCAGGCACCGCTGGCGCCGGGGGCGGGGCCGATGATCGGCCGGCGCCGAAGAGGGCTCGGGCCTTGGCTCGTGGGTGGCATCTGCCTGCTGGGGCTGGTGGTAGTCGCCATCGCCGGCACGGTGCTAGCGATCCTCGGCAGCGAGATCACCTGCGTCGGCGGGGGCGGCTCAGCAGTAGCCGCCCCGCCGACCCAGGCCGCAGTCAAGAAGATACCGCCGAAGCGCCTGCGCCTTTACCAACAGGCGGGCAGGCGCTACGACGTCGATTGGGCCTTCCTCGCCTCGATCGGCTACCAGGAGTGCGGCCACGGTGCCTGCGCGCACGTCTACCCCTCGGGTTGCGGTGGGCCGATGCAGATAGCGATCGTTCGCGAATCGGCCTGTAGCCCAGGGCCGGGGCCGACGATCTGGGAGCGCTACAAGGTCGACGCGGATGGCGGTGGCGCTGATCCCTTCGATCCCGCCGACGCGATCTTCACGGCCGCGCGGATGCTGCGCCCGGTCTTCGGGCTCGCGGGCGACTCCTACGCCGCCTATCGCCAGGCCTCCTGCAACTACTACGGCGCCTGCGGCGATGGCGTCGCCGACTACGCCGACGAAGTGATGGCGCGAGCAGTCGAATACGGGTTCCGCGGCAAAGGCTCACCGCCGCCGACGAGCCCGGTGGCTAACGAAACCGCCGCGAGTGGCGGCGGCTCTTCCTGCGGCGGTTCCTCGTCGGCCGGCGCGAGCGGCAGCGAAATCGTCCGCATCGCCGAGAGCCAGCTCGGGACCGCCGAGAGCCCGCTCGGCTCCAACTGCAACCCCTACGGGCCTTGCGTCGAATGGTGCTCGCTGTTCGTCGCCTGGGTCTGGAAGAAGGCCGGCGTCCCCCTCCACGGCTCAACCGCAACCTACGCCTACTCGGGGACGATCTACGAATGGGCGAAGGCCCATGAAGGCGGCCCCTTCGCGGTAACTGCCCCCGGCGATCCGCCGCTCTCCACCCCCGAACCCAACGGCGCCCGCGTCCTGCCGCCGAGCGCGACGCCGGCACCCGGCGACGCCGTCCTCTACGGCTCCGGGCCGAATGCCAGCGATCACGTAGGCATCGTCGAGCGCGTCTTCCCCGGCGGCCAGATAACGACGATCGACGGCAACTTCGGCGACCGGGTGACTCGCTCCGGCCCGTTCCTGCCCTCGCAGGCGGTCGCCTACGGGATGCCGGGTCCGGTCTACGGCTACGCCCACCCACCCAGCTCCAAAAGTGAGGTCGGCGGCAATGGCTGACCGTCTCCGCGCCCTGCTGGACCACCCCCTCGACCCGAGCGCCGCGCGGGCGATCCTCGCCCTGGCGAGCGCCATCTTCGTCGGCTTCGCGGCCGTCCTCGTGCTCGCCGCCGGCCAGCCCGAGCGGCCGACCTCACCCGAGCGCGGATCGCCCGAGGTGGCGTCGCCGCCGCCGGCCTCGGCCCCCGCGCTCGAGCCGCCGCCGCGCTCGCCTCGCCATCCCGAGCTTCGGCAAGACCCCCAGGACGTGAGGGGCTCCGCAGCCGCGCGGCGCGCAGCTCGCGCCGTTCGTTCCCACCGGGCGCTCCAGCACGTCCCGTACCGGCGCGGCAACCTGGCGATCATCCTCGTCGGCGCCGAGGGGCATCGAGCGGTGCTGCGGGTGAGCGCCCCGACGCGGACGGCTGGCCGGCGCGGCTGGCGGGCCTTCTTGCGGCGCTTCCGCGATCGGGGCGAGGCGTACATTGCCCGGTTCGTCGTCGGCGACGCGGGGGTGCGGCGATGAAGCCCGGCGTCGTCTCGCTGGTCGCCTCGGCGGTCGCGTCGACCGGCGCCTCGCCGGTCGCGATCAAATCGCCCGGAAGGGCTGCCTTCCCCCAGCGCGGCGGGGAATGCGCCGCGGCGATTTTGCCGACAGCTCTCCATCACTCCGGGGTCTGTGCATGACCTCGAGGAAGCCGAACTCCGATCCTCGGCCGCTGCTCGCGATCGTCGCCGCCCTGGTCGCCCTCGCCATCGGGAGGTCTATCTCGAACATCGACACCGGGGCTGCCCTCGAACTCGCGGAGCGTGTCGCCCCCCTCGCGCTCGGGGTGGTCGCTATCGCCTCCGCGCTGGCTCCACAGCGCATGATTGCCAACCGCCGGACTCTGCGATCCCGGCAACTGACGGCGGTGGTCCCCGCCGATGAATTCGACGCGAACCCTGACGTCGTTCTCTCCTTCGCCGCCCAGCTTGCCGCCAGCGAGCGAAGCATCCGCGGATGGTTCGACCGCCGGGCGAGCGCCGTGCGAATCCGGCTCGCCTGTGATTCCGAGCGCTGCCTCGTCTACCTGATCGAAGTACCTGAGCGCGCTGCCGGGCTGCTGCGCTCAGCGCTGCGCGCCTACGAAGGGGTCGAGGTGCGATCCGCCGAGGAGGTGCTACCTGCCGAGGGCGGCGATGGCGACGGGGAGATCGCCACCCTTCGAACCGAGCTGCGGCTCGCCCATCCGAGCATCGAGCCGCTGGCCCGGCCCGCCAGCGACCCGGACCCGCTGCAAGCGTTCGCGTCGGCGGTGGCAACCCTCCGTCCCGATCGCGGCGAGGAGGCGGTCGTGTGTCTCGACCTGCTGCCGGCGACCGGGCGGCGCGGGACTCGGCTTCGTCGTCGCCTCCGGCGCCAAGCTCGGCGGCGCTATCGGGAGCGGCCGAGGTGGGGGGAGCTGCTCGGCGGTGAACCCGGCCGCCGGGAACGGACCCAGCCCGACGAGCTGGTCGAGCGCCGCCTCGTCGGCCAAGCCCTCGATGCCAAGCTCCGAGATTCGGGGCCGGTCTTCGAGGCCCAGGTTCTCCTCCGGTGCAAGGCCCCGGATCGCCCGCGGGCGAAGGCAATGATGAAGCAGATGCTCGCGGCCTTCGAGCCGCTGAGCGACCGCAACTGGCTCCGGGCCTCCGGCTTGGCGGTGTTCGGTTTGGCTTTCCTCGGCTCCGACCTGCCGCTCCGGCGAGGGGGATTCGATCGCCGCCTCGCTACCGGCTACTTCCGACCGGCGCGGAAGATGATCCTGACGGCGCGCGAGCTGGCCGGCTTCCTCAAGCCGCCGACCGTCAACTGCCGCGCCGAGAACGTGCTGCGCTCCGGCGCCCTGCTGGCGCCACCGCCGCCGCTGCCGAGCTTCGATTCCGAGAAAGAGGACCTGATCCCCCTCGGATTCGTCAGCGGTGACAACGGTGAGCGCCTAGTCGGCGTCAACATCGCCGACACCTTTTTCAGCTACACCGCCGGCCGCTCGCGCTACGGGAAGACCGAGCTGGCGATCGTGCAGTTCGTCCACCTCGTCCGCTCCGGCTATGGCGGGTTCTTCCTCGATCCCCACGGCGACGCGCTCGATCGGATCGAGCCCTACCTCGCCGAGCCGGAGATCGCCGAGCGGGTGGTGCGCATCGACCTGCGACCCGGCCGCTCCCTAGACGAGCTGCCGGGCTGGAACCTGTTTGAGGTCGGCGGGGCCGATCGCGCGGAAGCCGAGGGGCGGGTGGAGGCGGTGGTCGACGCCTTTGCCTCGGCGCTCGAATGGGGCGAGCGATCGACCCGCGCGATCAACCTGACGACCCAGGCGGCCTCAGCGCTGGCGGCGATCGCTCCGGTTCTCGCCGAGGACGACCTGGCGCCGACGATCTTCCAGATTCCGACGCTGCTGAGCGACCCGGAATGGCGCGAGGACGTTCTTCCCTTCCTGCCGCAAGGCCAGCAGCGTTTCTGGCGGGATCGCTTCCCGCTCCTGGCGACGGACGCGATCACGCCCGTCACCAACATGATCGACCGGCTGCGCGCCTCGAGCGCGATCACCGCCATGCTCGGGCAGGCGCGAAGCACCTACCGGGCGCGGGAGGCGATGGACGAGGGGCTGATCGTGCTCGCGTGCCCCGGCACCGGAGGCACCCGCGAGCGGCTGGTCGCAAACCTTCTCGTCTACGACCTCTTTCACGCCGCCCGCAGCCGCGCCGAGCTGGCCCCCGGCAATCGAAGGCTGTTCTGGCCCGTCTTTGACGAGGTGCAGAGCTATGACGGCGCCTCGTCGGGAACCCTTGCGGCGTTCGTAGAGCAGCTCGCGAAGTTCGGCTTGCGGGCGAAGTTCCTCAACCAGAACCCCGAGCGCCTCAGCCCGGCGACGTTGAACGCGCTGCTGACGAACCGCTCGCACCTCCTCGCCAGCGCCCTCAACTCGCACGCGGCGGGGCTACTGACGAAAGAGTGGGCGGGACAGCCGAGCCCGGCGGCGCTGACCAAACTCGACCGCTTCCGCTTCGTCGCCCAGGTCACGAATCAGGGTCGCGCGAGCCGGCCCTTCGCCCTGCGCGGAATCCGGCTCGAGGACGTCTTCGAGCCCGCCGCTGATCGGCGCCGGCAGCCCGCCGCCCAGCGGCGCCCGAGCGGGTGCAGCGCCGCGGAGACCTTCGGCCGGCTGGAATGCCACGACGAGCGAATCCGGGCCAAGCTGCGGGAGGTCAGAGGGCGGCGACGCGGCGGCGGCGGTCCCGGCCCCGCGGGTTCCGGGCCGGTCAGCTATCGGCGGGGGGCGCCGGCATGAGCGCGCGAGGTGGTCTTACCGAGGCCGAAATCCTCGGCTCGCTGGCTCAGCACCGCGTCCTCTCGACGCCCCAGGTCCGGGCGATCCACCTGCCCGACCACAGCCCGCGCACGGCTCAGCGGATGATGGCCCGGCTCGCGCAGCGCGGCCTCGTCACCTTCGCCACCGTGCCGGGCGTGCCGGGGGCACCGCGCCGGCTTTGGTATCTGACCGAGGCCGGCGCCCTCGCCGCTCGTGAGGCGGGCATGATCGACCGGGCGCCGCTACTGCTGAGCGCCGAGCAAGTCACCGGCCCACTGCAGGCGCATACCCACGCGGTCAACGACGCCGGAATTGCGTTCCTCACCGCGGCCCGGCAGCGTGGCGACGAATTCACCCCGACCTCCTGGCGGCACGAGGTCGGCCATCCCCTAAACGCGCGTCGCGGTCGGGCGCGGCGATCGGTTATCTCCGACGCCGTCCTCACCTACGTTCGCCTCACCGCCGAGGAGGTGGTGGTTGAGCAGCGGTTCCTCGAGCTGGACCGCGCGACGCTCTCGATCGACCGGCTTGCCGCCGAGCTGAGCCGCTACGCCCGTCTATATAAGGGGACGGCCGCGGACGGCGAGCCGGTCTGGAGCGGGCGCTACCCCTGGTTCCCGCCGATCCTCTGTGTGCTGGCGGGGAAGGAGCGGCCCGCGCTCGAACGCCGCCGGGAAACGGCGGTGGCGATGCTGAGCCGCGACCGGGACCTCCAGCGCACGCCGGAGATCTCCATCCGGCTCTGCCTTGCCGCCGACCTCGCCGAGGCGGGACCGTTCGAGCCGATCTTCACCGACTATCGCGAACCCGAGCGGCCGACCGACTGGCTGGTCGAGGCGTGACGGGGCGGAACCGGAAGATCGCGGGCGCCACCCTGCTCGGTGGCGACTGCCTGGAGGTGCTGGCGACCCTCGATCCCGAAAGCATCGACGCGGTCGTCACCGACCCGCCCTATGCGATCGGCCAGCTCGTCGGCGAGCGCTGGGACGACGCCGGGATGGTTCGGGTCGCTCGGGCTGGCGGCGATCGGCTGAGCGCCGGCGAGGCGTTCGAGGCGTGGTGCCTGGAGCTGGGCAAGGGCTGCCTCCGTGTACTGAAACCCGGCGGTCACATGCTGGCCTTCAGCTCGCCGAGAACCGTCCACCGCCTCGCCTGCGGGGTCGAGGATGCCGGCTTTGAAATCCGCGACGAGCTGATGTGGCTCTACGGGACCGGGATACCGAAGTCACATCGTCTTCCCGGCGGGCGGAGCACGACCTTGAAGCCGGCCTATGAGCCGATCGTTCTCGCCCGCCGTCCGCTGGAGGGGACGACGAAGGAAACGCTCGCCACCTTCGGCACCGGGGCGCTCAACACCGACGCTTGCAAGGTCGCCGGCCGCCACCCGGCCAACGTTCTCCTCAGCCACGAGCCCGACTGCCGCGAGAGCAAATGCGCGCCGGATTGTGCGGCGGCGCTGGTCGACGCCGAGGCGAATCAGCGGCGTCGCGGGACCGGGCCTCGGGTCGCGCCGAGCCGCATCTTCTACTGCCCGAAGGTCAACCGGCGCGAGCGCGACGCCGGCTGTGAGCACCTGCCGGAGCAAGACATAGGTCTCTTCCCGCGATCGGATGCCGGCAAGCCGAAGCCGCCCGCCCGAAACACGCACCCGACCGTCAAGCCCCTCGAACTGATGCGCTGGCTGGTGCGCCTCGGCTGCCCGCCGGGGGGCGTCGTCCTCGACCCGACCTGCGGCTCGGGCAGCACCGGGGCGGCGGCGCTGCTGGAGGAGCGGCGCTTCGTCGGCATCGAGCTCGACCCCTTCTATATGGAGATTGCAGCGGCGCGGATCGCCCATTGGGCGCCCGAGGGCACGCCGCGGCCGAGGGTGCGGCGCGGCCCTTTAGGCAAAAGGAGGCGGCGGTGACGGGCGGCGAGTTCGTCACCACCGGGGAGCTGCGCATCGCCCCCGAGTCGATCGAGGCGGTGGCCCAGCGGGTAGCCGAGCTGGTCGCCGCCACCGCCGAGCCGGCCCCGCGGCCCGAGCGGATCACCGCCGAGGAGGTCTCGCGCTGGTGGGGCGTCAGCCGCCGTTGGGTCTACGACCACGCCGAGGAGCTGGGCGCGCGGCGCATGGGATCGGGCCGCCGCCCCCGCCTCCGATTCGACCCCGACGAGGTGGCCGAACGCCTCGGGCCGCCCGAGAACCGCGGTCCCGGCAGCCCATATATGCGGGGATCGCGAGCGATTGCCGGGGATTGCAAATCCGGCTCGCTTTCGTCGCCGACCAGAGCTACTGTCGGTCGGCGAAACAAACGAGGGCCGGGGCGGGTGCGGTGAACACCCCCCCGACCAGGCGCCGAACATGGCGGCGCAACAGCAAGGCTAGAACCCTTACGGCCTATTTGTTGCCAGCCCCCATCCGGCACCGGAACGGAGGAGGCCGGCATGGCGGCTAAGGCGAAAGGCGAAGTGATCGAAACCCCCCTGAAGAGCGGGATCAGTTTCGCGCTTCGGTTCCCGGCATATGGGGAGCGGCACTACGAAACCCTCGGGTTCGATCACGAAGGCTGGACCCGAGCGACGGCGCAGGAGAAGCTGGACGACATCCTCGCGGAAGTTCGGCTCGGGATTTGGATTCCGCCGAAGAAGAAGCGTCGCCGGCAGGCCGATGCGGACGCCCCGGCGGCGCATGACGAGGTGGTCTACTTCGGCCCCTTTGCCATCGGCCTAGTCGAAGACCGAGAAGGGCAGGTCAGCGAGAACACCACGGCTCAGGAAAAGTGGGTGCTCAGTCACCTACTGCCCTTCTTCGGCGATTGGCCGCTGCCGGATATCGACGCCGAAGGCATAGACGATTACCGCGCCTTCAAGGTCAAGGAGTCAGCGGCACGGGCGCGGGCGATCGAGCGAGGGCGACCGCAGCGGAACGAGCACAACCAAATTCTGAAACCGCTTTCGGCGCGCTCGATCAACACGACGATTGACGGTCTCCAGTTCATCCTCGGGGTCGCCCTCGAGCGCAAGGCGCGTACCGGCGTCACCGAGAACGCCGCCATCGGGCGGAAACGGCGGATAAAGCCACCGCCCAAACGCCCGGTTCACCTCGACTCCGCCGGACAGATCGAGGCGCTGCTGGAGGCGGCGGCGGCAATGGACCGCGACCCGCTGTGGCGAGGGACTGAACGGCACGCGATCCTCGCGACGCTGATCTTCGCCGGCCCCCGCGCCCATGAGCTAGGCAATCTGCTGTGGCGCGACGTTGACCTCGCCAGCGGGATCATCTTCGTCGGGCGCTCGAAGACCCAGGCCGGGCTTCGCGAGATCAAGGTGCTGCCGATCCTTCGCGACGTGCTCGCCGCGCACAAAGCGGCCACCTATCGAGGCGACCCCGACCACCACGTCTTCCACAACATCTCGGGCGGGGCCTTGAACAAGGACACCCTTCGCAGCGGGGTCTTGGTCGCTGCATTCGAGCAAGCCGATCAACTGCTCAGGTCTCGCGGGCAGCTCCCCCTCCCCGCCGGCCTCACGGCTCACAAGCTCCGCCACACGTTCGCGTCGGTGCTGGTTGCGATCGGCGAAGACCCGGTGACGGTGATGCGGCAGCTCGGCCACAAGGACGCCGCCTTCACGCTTGAGGTCTACAGCCACATGATGAACCGCAACCCCGAGGAGCGGAACCGGCTGAAGGCGCTGGTCCGGGGGGAGCGGGTCGCCGCCCAGCCCGCGCCGATGCCGACCCAGCTTGACTCGACCGACTACGAGATGCCGATCCTGCGCGCCCTAATCGACCGCGGCGGCGGCGCTCCTGCCCGCGAGATCATCGCCGCGGTGGGCGAGGCGATGGCCCCCCGGCACAACAGCGTCGATACCGAGGCGCTTCCCAGCGGAGCGCCACGCTGGGAAGCCCGCACCCGCAAGGCCCGAGCCCGCCTCGTTGAGCGGGGCTGGGTCAAATCGAAATCACCTCGCGGGCAATGGGAGGTCACGAAGACCGGCCGCGCCAAAGCTCGCCGCGAGGATCAGAAATCGAATCGAGGGCGGCGGCTCCGATCCGTTCCGGTCGCCGCTGCCGAGCCGGAGCTGGCGGTGGCGGCATGACGGCGGCGCAATGGATCGAGGTAGACGGCGAAGTGCTCGCCGCCATCAAGGAAGCGGCCGAGCCCTTCGTAGATAACCCGAACCGCGTTCTCCGGCGGCTGTTCGGGCTGCCCGCGATCGAGCAGGATTCAACCGCGCCGATGCCGGCGAAGATCGCGCGGGCGCCGAGATCGTCGCTCCTGCCAATGCATGAATTCGAGTTGGCGATCCTGCGCGCCGTTTCAAAGGCCGGTGGCGAGGCATCGCGGTCGAAGCTGATGGAGGTTCTCGGGCAGACGCTTGAGGATCGCTTGACGGACCTCGACCGTGAACCGCTGATTAGCGGCGCGCTGCGCTGGCAGTCGCGCGTCGATCAGGCCCGCAACCGACTGGCTAAAGCCGGCTTTCTCAGATCGCCCTACCGGGGGGTTTGGAAGCTGACCTCGGCGGGCGCCGAAGACCTGGATCGTCGTGAGGCGGAGGCTGCTGAGCGGGGGGGCCAGCAATGAGCACGGCAACGCTCGGCATCTTGATCCTGGGCGCCCTCGCGCTTTGGTTCCTCGGCGGATTCGTGCTCCGGCTGGGCGGGCTGTTGATCTTCGTCGCCGGGGCTGTGGGCGTCGCGAGCGGCAACGCGGGCGGCATCCTCGTCGCCACCCTCGGAGCCCTCGGATGGCTGGCGGGTCATTGGCACTACGCCCTCCGCCATCAGGAATACAAGAGCCCGCTCGCCCGTCACCTGTTTTCCCGGTGGCCGCTGTCGCGGCTCGACCCGACCCGAGATTGGTCGGTGCCAGTTGATCGCAGCGGCGGGAGGTGGTCGCGGTGACGTGCTCCGGCTCGCCCCATCGTTTTCAGTCAGGCAACCCGAAGGAGGAGGCCATGCTCGCAGTCGCCGACACGATGAAACTGGACGAGAGGATCGCGCCCATTGATCTCTCGACCGAGACCGCCGTCGCGGAATGGTTCTGCGCGCTGCTGGCGCAGGGGATCAACTTCCACCCGGAGGAGAGCTTCGCCGAGCTGGTCAACGGCGACACCGGGCGCCCGCTTTTCAGCGCTGAGGATGCTGAGCGTCTCGATGCCCTGATGGGGCTTGCTTATGAGGTCTGCGATCCGTGCGGCGTGGCGCTGCGGCTGGTCCGAGAACCGGATGGCGATCCGGCCCAAGCGCAGCCGAGCCCGGCCGAGCAGCGGCCCGAGGTCAGGGAATCCGAGTACGGCAGCAAGATCGACATCACCTTGATTCGGGCGTTTCTGCGGTCGGCGCTCGGCGACGACGCGGTCGCTGACAAAGTGAACAGCCTGATCTTCGACCACGTTGCCGGGGGCATATGTCACCGCACGGTCGTCGCCGCCACGTTGCCGGGCTATATCAGCGAGATCCTTGAGACCGCCACCGCGGCCGACTGGCAGGCGGTTGCGGACGACCTGATTGCCGAGGGCCACGATCTACTCAACGAGGGCCGGTGAATTGGCGGCGAGCGCCCTACGCCCAATCGTCTTGTACGTGCCGGCAGGCAGTCGGTCGACGGCGCGGATTCCCCGCGGGTCGGCGGTGGTCGCCCAGCCACGGTGCGGCGCGCACGAGATCGAGGTCTACTTCGAGGGTGCCGCACCGGGGCATCGTGGTCTGCGGACCTTTGCCGATCGGGCGCTATCGGCAAGCGGTCGGCTGCTTGAGCGCGCGGTCTTCGGCGGCTGCCTTCTTGTGCCGCCCACGGCGCTAACGGTCGTCGGCGTCGTCAACTTTCCAACCGGCACGATCGAGCTAACGGGGCCTCATTCGCAGCGCGCCGTCGCCGATTGGCTGGGCCTACATCAGCTCGCCACCGCCGAGCTACGGGAATCGGGCAGCGACATTGCCGGTTCTAAGCTGCCGGACACCGCGTGGACGAGTGCGCTTGAGCCCGAGCTGCTTCATTCCCTCCTGAAACGCGGTGGCGTCGAGCGCGATGGGGGAGACTGGCGCGCCCCGGATGGCCGCCGGACGACCGCGGTCGGCGATGCCCTTGTTTGGGCTCTCGAACGGATCGCACAGGAGGCGGATGGCGGGCGACGCCGTCGACGGCAATAGTCCGCGCTCAGCCGCAGACGTCAATGAGGCTGGGTTCACTCCTCCCGGCGTTGACAAGGGAACTGTCGGAGGAAGTCGTCTTCGACACCCCCAGCCGCTCGCCCCACTCGCTGAGCGAGAGATAGACGCAGCCATCAACCGGCGGCCGAACCTGTAGATGCAGCGTGCGGTCCTGACTTTGCTTTTTCGCGAGCGTTCTCAGGCGCTGCGCTCAGCGAAGTTGAAAACTTCAATGTTCTTGTGCAACACCCCTTTATGTGGTACGGCTGTGAAGTGGCCTGCAGATGGCCACCGTCCAACAAATGGGGAGATGGTGCCGGAATGAGACAGTGGCGAGTAGTACCTACCGTAGCTCTCACCGGGCTGATCTTCCTCCTTGCTGTGCCTGCCGTTAAAGCTCATCTAGCTCCTCCCGCTGATAATGGGCATAGCGCGGAACAGCGAGATGTTAAGCGCATCGGCGACGTTGAGATCGAATACCACCCGAAGAAGGGCGAATACACCTACAAGCGCCCGAACGAGCCGGTGCTTTGGTCTCACGGCGATCCTAGGGCTGCTGCTTATCCTTACGGAGGGAGCTACGACCTTCCTCCCTCTGAAGAGCCCGTCATCTGCCGTACGGAGGGCGGTCGGAGGATCAGGATCATGTACGCGACGGCCGCGATCCCCTCGACCCCGACGCCAGAAAAAGCCGCTGCGATCCGCAGCTACGTTCGGCGAATGAACGCAAAGGTAGTCAGCGAGTCCTTGCGCTCCAGCGATGGCTCGAGGGAACTCCGGATGCGTGTCGACTGCGAAGCGAGTGGCGCCATTCGTATCTACTCGTTTCAACACTCGACCGGGCAGAAAGATTCGTTGTTCACGACGGTAGACAACCTCTTCGGCGCCCCCAGCGGCTCGGACTCGGTCAAGAATCTGATCTTCTACGACGGCCCCGACCCCGAAGGTTATGGCGGGTGGGCTCAGCGTAACAATAGTTCTATCAAGAGTACCGCGGACGGGGGGCTGTATTCGAACCCCAACCGCTACCAGAGCATGTCGGGCGTCGTTTACGAATGCTGCTGGGCTAGACACACGACCCTTCATGAGTTCTTCCACACTATGGGCGCGGTATCAAGTCAGGCACCTTACTCCACTTTCAACGGCCATTGTTGGACCGGGATTGACGTGATGTGCTATGACGACGACAAAAAAGGTGAAGACAAAGTCGAATACTCGGAGTCTTTCTGTCCCGGGCCCGGATACTACGATTCGCCGATCGGCGTACCGCTCGACTGCAACTACGACACCTACTTCGATGCCATTGCCGAGAGCGGCGAGTACCTGAAATCAAACTGGAATGTCGGTGAACCAGAGAATCCGTTCCTTCTTCCTCGGCAGTACGTGCTGCGAGACACCAACTCAACCGGACTTCCCGATTATGCGGTAAACCTGACGGCCCAGGATTTCTCTGGCGCTCGTCCGATTTCCGGCGACTGGAATGGGGATGGCATCGACTCGCTCGGCTTTTACAGGCCCAGCAACGGCGCGTTTTACCTCAGGAACAGCCTTTCGCTGGGAGGCTCAGATTACGCATTCGCCTTCGGCAATTCAGAGGATTTGCCCGTCGCTGGAGACTGGAACGAGGACGGCATCGACACCATAGGTGTCTACCGGCCCAGCAACGGCTCATTCTACCTGAGCAACAGCAACAACACCGGCTGCTGTAGCTATCAGTTCGCTTATGGCAATAACGGGGATCTGCCCGTCGCCGGGGATTGGAACAATAGTGGAACTGACACTGTCGGAGTATACCGTCCGAGCACGGGCCAGTTCTTCCTGAGCAATGTCAACGCCGCTGGCCCGCCCGCGTTTTCGTTTGCCTTTGGAAACAGTTATGACGATCTCCCTGTGGCCGGTGATTGGGATGAGAACGGCTTTTTCTCGGTGGGGGTTTATCGCCAGAGCACCGGGGAATGGTTCCTAGACAATGAGGTACCGGGAGATCAGCCAATTTCATACAACTTCAAATTTGGGACGCTTGGCCATACCTTCCCGCTCGTAGGTGACTGGAATAACAGCGGGACCGACACCCCGGGTGCGATGTGGCCATAGAGCTTTGGAAGCCGCGTGGGTTGTTCAGCTCCTCTGTCATCGTCTTTGCCCTCAACCCGTTCAAGCGCCCTTCGCCTTCGGCTCGACCGTTTCTGGCTTTCCCGCGGACCCTTACCCACAAAGGATGGCGAGATCGGAGTCGGCGGCGCTAACGACCCCGCGGAATTTCCCGCCGCAATCCCCCGCCCCGCCCCACCCTGTCGCCGGCAATCCGCGCCCGGCAGCCCAGCTATCCCGGTTGCCGGCACCCGGAATCGGCGGATTGGCTTGAAATGGCGGTCAAACCCGACGGTGGCCCGATCAGGCAGAAATCAGCGTTTCTGCCTGAACACCCCGATAATCGCCGCATATCCCCGCATATCGGACTTGATCAGCGGCGAATCGCAAGCGGCGCAAACCCACTTCTCATGCTGATTCAAGCGGAAGCCGAATAACCAGCGGCGTAAATCGCACCCAGGAGGTCGGCGGTTCGAATCCGCCTAGCTCCATCGGAGGAAGTGGCTGCCGACGGCGGCCTCCCGCCTAGTGAGCCATTGCCAGCTGCTGCCGTTTCGGGCACCAATACCGGTAGGCCCCTTGATGAGGGCGACGCACTAGGGAGTTGCAAAGGCGAGCCGCACCGCGGCACTCCACGAGCCGCAGCGATTCCGGACCGTCGCGGCACTTGGCAGACCCCCCTTTGATCCGCGCGCAAGCGCTTCGTACTCCTTGAGGCTCGGCGGGTGGCCGAGTTCGCGGCCGGCATGCCGGATCGCGTCGACGCACTGGCCACGGTCGAAGATTCGCTGTCCCGAGATTGCCGAGCTGGGGTTTGCCGCAAGGCCGGCAGAAAGAAGTGACTGGCGCCAGGAGCCGAATCTGTGGAAATGGGTCTGATGCGAAGGCCAGGGTCGCCCATCGGGAAAAGTGCGGCCCTCGGCGTACTCGTTATAGACGTGAGTGGTGAGGATGCCGCCTAGCGCATCACTCGTCTCCCGCAGCACCTCGAGTAACTCCTCGTCGGAATATCTCTTTTCTATCCAGTCCGAGGGATGGCGGAAAGTCTTGTCGCTCTTCTCCGTCTCGTCCGTTTTCCGCCGTTCGTGCTCGGCTTTCAGCAAGGCTTGACTCTCTTGGTGGGTGCGAGTCCTCAGACCGTAGTTGCGAAAGAGCTGGCGGACACGCTCGGCGCTGATGCCGAACTCGACCCCAACCGCTCGCAATGAGCTGCCGGCTCGGTAGAGAGCGTGCATTTCCTCGACACGTTGTTTCACTGCGATACCCGCGGTCACGTGGAGGCGCCGTTCTCTCCTAGCAGCGATCGCCTCAGTCGCGCGCGAATGCCTTATGCAACTTAGCTCGGAGCTTGTAGTCAAACTCCTGAAAGATGAACTGGGTCTCTCGCTGGAAGCTCCGTCCATCCTGGCGGTCCGCGATAGGAAGTTCATCCCATTCGAATTCAGCCTTCTGTTTCGCTGCCTGCCAGAGCGCGGCCTCACGCACGCTCTCGACCACCAGCTGACGATAGAGGGGGTCTTTGAAGGGGTCTTTGTGCCCGTTTTGAGCCGCTCTCGAGGCGATCTGCTTGAACTCAGGGCGACCGACCTTGACGCTGACGACGCCGGAGGAAGGATCCCAAATCGCGCTGCCGGAGGGCCAATCTTCGTCGTCGAGAACGATGTTGCTGATGAATCCACTCGCCCGACGAAAGCGAACGTGGACAGGAAGCATCGCCTCGTGCTCGCCGCTTCGAACCCGGAGCTCGTAGCGGCCCTCCGAGTTGCCACCGGTAACTTTGACGGAGAGCTCCGCCACCCCGTCGGTGTCGGGCGGGGGCACCGTATCCGCCGATAGGACCGCTGCGCTGACGTACTCGTCCGGAGCACTCGTGACTTCCACCGGCGATCCGGGGGGAATCCGGTCACTCGCGAACCACACCTTGATCGGCTTGCTCTCGCCGGCGTAGACCATGGCGTAAGCAATAGGAAACTCGATCGGCTGCTCCAAGTCCCTTTCGAGCTGCTCGCCAGGGCCGGGGGGCACGGGCTCGCCCGGCTTTGGATCGGGATCGTCGGCGAGATCGGCTTCGCTGTCTTCCGGGCCGACGGCGATTTCGCCGTCGATAACCGAATTGATCTCCCGCGCCAGCTTCTGCAGATCGCGTCTGACGTCGGCGCTCGTCTTGGTTTCGGGCCGATTGGCATCGAGATCGGCGATCAGTGGCTCGAGCTCGGACACGAGCAGGTCGTAGGCGGCTTCTACCGCCGGGTGCTCGGCGATCAGCCCTGAGCGATCGGTCTTGTAGACGAGCTGGGCGTCATCATCGGCCTCGCGCTGCAGGTCCTCGATGCCGTCGATGCGGAGCTCGCCGATCACCCTCTCCATCGCCGGAAATTTCGCGAGCCGGCTGTCTCTTGCGATCTCATAGGCCGACCGCTCGCCTCGGATCAAGATGCCCGAAATCCAGGCATGGCGGTTGCGTGCTTGTTTGATCGCCATCGGAGCGAGCTTCGCCCAGAGCGTTCCCCGCATTCCGGCGACCTCGACCTCCTTTTCGAGGATCAAATCCTCGGCCTCGGGATATTCGAAATGAAGGCTGCGCGGCGGCGTGTCTGCGTAAGCGAGCGTGATCTGCCGAGCCGGGTCGGCAATGACCGGCCGCAGGCCGACGCAATCTCTGATCTGCCGCTCCAGTTCACTGAACCGAAACTGTTTCGGCCGGCTTTTCTCGAGCCGCGCCACCGGAACTCGGACCTGAGTCCCGGTCCCGTCCAGGCCGAGGCGCTCACGGTCCTCCTCGGTCGGAACCGCATCGGCGACATCGGTCCGTATCGCCATCTTTCTGCTGTCATTGATCAGGAACGTGCAGTTCGAGAAGACTTCCTCGCCTGCCGAGTTCTTGCCGATGCTGGACACCTCGCCGCCGCCCATCGCAAGGAAGACATCCCGGATGCCACGGTTGAAGTAGCTCCGCTTGGCACCCGCCTCGGGATCGCCGCCGACGGTTCGCAGCCGCTTTCGCATGCGATCGCTGGTCATGCCGACCCCATCTCCGGTGATGGTCAACACCTTGCGATCAGGCTCGTAGGCGACAACGATCTCGCCCTCGCTTGGACCGCCGTCACGCTCGGCCCGTTCACGGATTGCTTCGTCCTCGTTGGAGATGGCCTCCTCGACGATCTGGATCGCGCTTTCGACCGCGCTTTTGGCGCTCTCGGTGAAATAACGGCCCTCGTACTCGAGCTCCTCGACTACCGGCTCTTTCATCTGCTCCGTCAACTCTCATCTCCCGGATTAGCTACCTGTTGTGGCTCGAGTTCGTTCTTGACCAACTCGAGTGCATCTGGGTTGTGTTTGGCTGCAACAGCAATCAAGTAGTCCGCGACCTCGCTTTTGTTGATCCGTCGCAGGCCCCTCAAACGCGAGCGCAGCGCATCGGCAACAGGTTTGGGGTCTGCGGTCGGGGGCACCCGCAACGCTCGGTAAAGCTCGTCCGGTTTTGCCTTGACCAGCGTCCCGTTGCGGCTATACGCCTGGTAGGCCTCCGCCTTTTCAATTCGATCGGCAGCCCTGAGCTCACCAGGAGTTGGCGCGTTTGAGCTCGAGAGGTTGATGTCGCCACGAGCGACGCCGTCGTCGGCAACCGCCCTGCCCTTCCCGGTAAGCGCGAACCCCTGATCGATCAGGTCTTCGGCGCGTGCCGCTTGGATCGCCTTGCGTATCCGTTCGAGATCAGGAAACTCAGGTCGCTCCGAGTAGGCGAAGTGGTCGGGAAAACGGTGAAAGGCGAGTTCGACCAGGCCGCCCTCGTCCAGGCGCTGTCCGCTCTGCGCGCGGACCCCGATGCAAATTGCGATGGCGTGGGGGTCGGCCATTTCTTCGGAACCCCGATCGGGAAGCAGGCTAGCGACGGCGGCGACGGTCTCGGCTTCGACACCGGCGGCCGCCAGGCCGCCCTCGGCGATCATGGCTTTCACAACGGTCCTCCCCGGTGCATCGAAGATCGTCCTGCGGCGAGTCGACCGACCGCGTCGGTTTTTTTGGCGTTTCTGTTTTCCGATTCGCACGATGTAGCCGCGCTGATCGAGGCGCCGCAGCGAGGCGGTGAACGTGTCGGGGTTCGGCAGGGCGGTGTCGACCCAGCGCATCGTCGCCGGAAATGCGTGCCAGCAGGCGAGAAAGAGATCGCGCTCGTTGACTTCGGAGGACTCGCCGCCGAGGGCAGCCAGCATTGCCAGCACTAGATCGTCCTTCGAGATTTCGGAGAGGGCGGCCTGGCTCATCATTTGCTCCCGGCTCGCCGCCGACGACGTTTCGGGCGACTGGCTGACCGTTCGTCCTCCAAGCCCCACTCGCTGAGTCCGTAGAAGCCGCGCTGAGGACGTACGATCCGCGGGTCTCGGCTGATGACCGCGATTAAGTTCGCCTGACTGCCTTTTCCGGGAATTCGGATGTCGCGATCCCCGACCTCGGTCATCAACGCCTGGATCTGCATCGGCTCGCCGGCATCGCCGAGAATCTCGATCACGGTGTCGAGCAGTGCCGCTCGACCCCCCGAAGGACCTCTACGGAGACCGTTTGCCGAGCTCGCCGCACGCGAAGGCTTTTCATGAAGTCCCTTCGCAGCTGCGGGAATCTCGACCCCTCTCAGGTCCGCCAGTTCGGCGAGCAGGCGCAGCTCGTGTTCGGCTTCAGCCAATGCACCCTGGACCCGGCCCAGCTCGGCCTCCCGCGCATGGACTTTTCGGGTCGCTTCCTCGATCGAACTCTGCAAGGTCTGGTTTGAAAGCACCGCCACTCCAATGTCTAGCTTAAGTACATTCTATCATTATACGCGTAGAAAAGATACGACATAGAAAATTATACGGCAATACCAGGGAGTAGTTGTCGTCTTCCGCTACAACCCTGTAGCGTCTGCCGACAATGAGTCGCGCCCGCGGGGAGAGGAAGACGTTTGCCGGGCTCAAAAGAGGCTTCCGGACCTGGGCCATGAGTCTGGAGGACACCGTTGCCCCCCAAGTATCCGGCGCGACTTCGGCCGAGCTCCATTTCCTGGCTGCCCTCGGCGGGCTCGCCGCCGAGATCGGGGGCGGACAGCTCCACAGCTGGCCGGCAGCTTGTAGGGCCTGGGCTCTCGCGGCGCCGACCCCGCCGGCGGCGCTGGTCGAGGAAGTCGGGCTCGAGCTCGGCGCAGGAGAGGACGTACTGGCCGCTCTTTACAACGCCTGCATCTCGGCGAAGAGCCGACGACGGCTGGGCACGGTGTTTACGCCTCAGCCCGTGGTCGACCACATGATCGAGCTAGTCGACCGGGGGCTGGCGAGCAAACGAGCCGTGATCATCGATCCTGGGGCAGGAGTCGGCGCTTTCTCCATCGCCGCGGCAAGGCGCTGGCCCCACTCGAGGACTATCGCGGTCGACGTCAATCCTGTGACCCTGGGCTTGCTAGCCACGCGGATTGCCTTCGAGGTCGAGGCTGATCCCGAGCAGGCAGAGTTCTACAAAGGGATTGACCTCCGCCTCGGCAACTACCTCGACCTGGTCCCTGAAATCTACGCCCGGTGCGACGAGCCGATCGCAGCCCTCGGCAATCCCCCCTACACGCGCGTTCAGCAGTTGCCGCATGAGGAGCGGCGGCGGGCGATCGCCTTGGCCGGCGGGGTCATCGACAACGGACACGCGAACCTCGCAATGCTGATCCAGGCGATGACCCTCCATCACATGCGGGCTTCGGATGTGTCTTGCATGCTTCTGCCCGGCTCCTTCAGCTACACCCGGGCCAGCCTCGGACTGCGCAGGGAGATGTGGAGGTCGAGTCGACCGATTGCCGTCGAGCGGTGGCCCGCCGCCGAGCGGCTGTTCACCGGTCATTCGGTACAGGCAGCGATCGTTTCGATCGGTCCGGCCCAGTCAGGTCCCGGGCCTCTGCAGCTCGCAACCGTCGAAGTTGCGGAAGACGAGGTGCGGGTGACCGCCGGCTGGAGTCTCGACCGGGAGAAACCGGAACCGCAGGACTGGTTCAAGGCGGAGTCCAAGGCTCCGGAAGCCGGATCGGTCCCACTCGCGACCCTCGCGAGAATCCGCCGGGGAATCGCGACGGGGGCGAATCACATGTTCTTTCTCGACGACGAGACCGCGGCGCGCCTCCCTGGCTCGGTATGCGTCGAGGGGATCCAGTCGCTGCGAGGTTTCGACGGAGAGTGCCTCGATCTTGAAGCCCATCGCCACTTGAAAGACAGTGACTGCCGTCGCTGGCTGTTGGCGATCCCCCTCGCCATGGAACTCACGGGTGAGTTGAAGGACTATGTGCAGAGCTTCGAAAGCACGGTCAAGGATCGCTTCCTTCCCTCGAAGCGCCCACTGTGGTACTCGCTTTCGCTGCCGGCACCCCCACCGATCCTGATCGCCCCACTCTCGAAGGGCGAGTTTCGAGTGGTTAGAAATGCCATCGGCGCGATTCCGTCGAACAACCTCTTCGGCATCTATCCGATTCGCGAGTCTGACATTGAACGGATCTCAGGTTGGCTCCGGTCAGCCGCGGGCCAACAGGAGCTTCGCCGCGTCAGCCGGCGCTACCCAGGAGGAAGCTACAAGCTCGAGCCGAGAGACCTGGGTTCCGTCCGAATCCCGAGCAGTTGATCGGCTGGATGGCAGGCTTTCCATCCCGCTAGAGCAGCGGGAAGGTTCCGAGGCTCCCGTCTTCCAGGGTCAGTTTCAGCCCGGAGGGGGCTTTGCCTTCCTGGTAGAGGGCGCCGAGGCGGTCGACGGCGGCGCCGATGACGATTTCGTTGACGTGGCCGGCGAAGGGGGAGACGTAGCCGGGAATGAGGCCGAGGACGTCGCCGTCGAGGGTCAGGCCGGGCGGCGATTCGGGGGCTTTGAAGATCGAGGTCGTGTAGTCGGTGGGGATGCCGGCCAGGGCCAGGGCGGCGACCATCTGGTCGCTCTGGTCGGAGGTGACCTCGCCGTCGAGGACGCCGTGGGAGACGACCACGCCTTTGAGGCCAGAGGCTTTCATCTGGCTGGTGCGCAGCGCCGGGCTGCGGTTGAGGTAGGTGGTCAGGTTGAGGACCGGCGAGCCCATCTCGGCTTCGATGTCGGCTTTCGCGTTGGCGCCGATCGTCTGGATGCCACCGAGCGGCACCAGGGAGATCGCCGTGGCGTCGGTGTAGATCTCGGGCACGTAGGTGACGCCGGCGACGTCGAACCAGTAGTCGAACAGGGTGCTGCCGTCACCGCGTTTCGCGCTTTCGGAGACCGCGAGCCCGGTCATGTTGCCGCCCATGCTGACGCCGAAGGCGGTGTTGACGAAGCGGGTCGGGTTGAGGCTCTGGCAGGTGCTGGTGAAGAGCTGCGTCGCGGCGATCGAGTCGGCAGCCCCCTCGCTCACTTTCCAGCCACGCGAGGTGTTGCCCGCCGCCCCTTCGAGGTCGACGGTGCCGTGATAGTCCATCGCCACCACGATCACGTCGTCGCGTTCGGCGATGCCCGGCATCAGCGGCACCATCGAGTGGGCCGTGGTCGGGTAACCGTGGCCAAGGACGACGACTCCCTTGGGGGTCGACGAGGGCAGCGCGTAGTAGCCATAGGTGGGTACGCCGCCGACGGTGATGTTGAGGGTGTGGATCGCGGTGGGTTCGCCCGTGCAGGCGGGCGGTTCGGCCTGCGCCGTGCCGCTCAGGCCGGCCAGCAGGGCGACCATCGACACCAACAGACCAGTGGCCCCCGACCCCGTGCGCCCCTTGCGCGACCTCGACATGTAGCTCCTCCCGTCCGAACAGCCCTTGATTACTTGACCTTCTTGGCGGGGAGCCTACACCGAGGCGACCGCGCTCTTCGGGTCGATCAGGATCTTCGCGTGGCGCTCCGCGTCGGCGAGGGCACCGAAGGCGTCGGCGACTCCGTCGAGGCCGACGGTGGCGGTGACGAGGGGGGAAGGGTCGACCTTGCCGTCGGCGAGCATGTGGAGGGTGTCGCGGTACTCGAGCGGGGTGTAGGCGAAGGCGAAGCGGAGGTCGATCTCCTTGTTGATCGCCATCGCCGGGCGGATGCTGTCGTCCTCCATGCAGACTCCGACCACGACGACCCGGGTCGCCATCGGCACCGAGGCGATGATCTGGTCGATCACACCGGGGACGCCGACGCACTCGAAGACGACCGGCCCGCTCGGCTCCGCCCCCAGCGCGGCGGCGGCGCGGTAGATCGGCTCCCAGGGCAGCGGCAACCGCCGCAGTTTCTCCATGCCCCCGAGCGCCATCCCCAGCGTGTCGGGGACGCTGGTCAGGTAACCGCGCTGGTCCAGGTCCTTATAAGGAGAGTCGACGGCGGGGTCGACGACGACGTCGGCGCCGCAGCGCAGCGCCAGCTCCCGGCGCGCCGCCGAGAAGTCGCTGGCGACGACGCGGCGGACCCCGCGCGCCTTCAGCATGCAGATCACCGCCAGCCCGATCGGCCCGCAGCCGACGACGATCGCCACCGTGCGCTTGCCGACTTCGCCGCGGCGGACGGCGTGCCAGCCGACGGCCATCGGCTCGGTCAGCGCCGCCAGCTCGGGCGGCAGCCCGTTGGGGACCGGGAAGGCAAGCGACTGCTCGACGACGACCTGCTCGGCGTAGGCGCCGGGGGCGTGGACGGAGAGGCCGGTGAGGTGGATCTCACCGTCGTCGCCGCGCATGAACGGGACCGCGACGACCGGCGTCCCGGCCTTGATCCGCTTGCGCGTCTTCGGCCCGTGGTCGACCACCTCGCCGCAGAACTCGTGCCCGAAGACGACCTCCTGGCTGGAGCGCATCATCCCCGCGTAGCCGAACTCCTCGACGAGGTCGGCGACCCGGTCGGCGTGGTGGCGGGCGTGGAGGTCGGAGCCGCAGATGCCGCAGCGGGTGACGTCAACCAGCAGCTGGCCCTTGCCCGGCCGCAACGGCTCGCGCTCGACGACCGATAGCTCTGAGTCTTTGCAGATGACGGCTTTCATCAGGCGGGAGAGAAACAGCCTAGTCTGCTCGCCGTGAACGTCCTCATCGCCGCCGACATGGAGGGATACGAGCAGCCGCGCCGGCACGAAGGCGTGTCGGTCCCGTTCGAAATCGGTGTTCCTGAAAACGACATCGTCTTCTAGTGACTGCGCCTAAGGACCCTCCCCGCTTGGCTCCGGTTCAGGCTTCGAGCGCATCGGACCCACGTAGATGCGCCAGGCTCCCACGCTGAGACCTCCGGAACCGAATAGCGGCCCCAAAGCGGGAAGCAGCAGCGTGTGCGTGTGCGTGGCGATGACCGCAGCGATGACCGCCGTTGAAGCGCCGGCAATCAAGGCGCAGATGCCGAGGATGGCCACGAAGCACTTCCTCCGGAAACCGAAATCGTTGATTTCCTCTTGAAGACGGCCATCTTCCAGTCGCTCACGTCTGACTGTTCTCCGTCCCCGCTCAATACGGATGTCATCGGCATTTTCGAGAGCAGAGGGAGCAACGGGTTTGTCTTCAATCGGCGCATCAAGGGCCTCCTCGATGAGTTGGATCTCCTCATCCAGGGGTGTTTCCTCCGTTAGCGGGGTGCTGCCGCCTTGGCTAAGGACAGACTGCTGATCTTGGGGATGCTCTGGGTCGCTCATAGCCCTCCATGACGCTCCATGGCGTCCGGCTGTCTCGCCTCGTATCGGGCGACGAACAGGAGGGGGCGACCGTTACTGCTCGGGCATCAGCAAGTGATGCCCTCGGGGCGCTGCTCTAGTTCTTGCCCTATGCGAGGCGCGCTTTTAGCTGGGTGCCTTCATAAGTTCCAATGCTTCGATTGCTGGCTGCACTGCAATCACCGCTCGGTGAGTTGTGGGTTTTCAAGGCGCCTCTATTGATTGAGGTGCACTGCACCGTCAGTTGTTCTGTGTCCAGTGAAAATCTGCCGATGTAGCAGTTGTTCCCGAGGGGGTTGTCATTGACGATGGTTTGACTGACAGGCCTGCAGCGGCTGTATCCGCTGAAAACCGTGTAGGTGTGGTCCATGGTGTTCCTTTTGATTGTCAGGTCATCGAATTCGTGGAATTCGCTGAACCCTGTTTTTCTGGACGTGCATGCCAATACAGGCACACATGCGAATGCGGCAAGAGCGCTCAACGCGGCAGCCGCTATGAATAGCTTCCTCATTGGATTGGTTCTCCTTCTGGTTTCGATGACTGGGGCGCTTGACGTGACGATGAGCCAGTAATCGCTGAAGGTAATAGCCCGCTCTGCAGCAGCGATGCTGAAACGGCTCTGGATTGCTCCCATCTGCCTTGCCACCCCTTTCTCGCGATGGTTCCCTTGCCCTGCTCGTCAGGCCAAGGGGCCTTTCCCACCCCGCGAAGCGACGGTAGAAGCTCCCTTGAGCCTTGTCAAGGTACGCACATGGCTCATTAGGCAGGGAACGTTAAGTAACAGGGCCAGGCGCTCTTACCCCGGACGAAGGCATACGGGCCCAGCGCGCTGAGTGCTAGATATCCTCTTTCGACCTCTAGTCCGAAGGGACATCCACCCGTGAGCGACCAAGACGTATTTCTGCAGAAGCGGATCCTCGATTGGTCGCGCAGCCTGCCCGATTGGCAGCGCGGATTGATGCGCTTGCTCTGCGACGGGCCGCTCGACGAAGCAGGACAGGCGAAGGTGCTCGCTGCGCTGCTCGAAGAGCCGGGAGCGGCGAAGCTGCCGCCGCTGGAGCTGTCCGACCTCCCCGCCGACGAGGGCGACTACGGGACGGTCGAGCTGCGGGAGATCCGCAACCTGCGCAACGTCAACCGGCTCGCCGAAGACCAGTCGCTGCGCTTCGGGCCGGGGCTGAACGTCGTCTTCGGCGAAAACGGCGCCGGCAAGAGCGGCTACGGGCGCCTCTGCCGTCGGGTCTTCCGCTCGGCCGAACCGGGCGAGGTGCTGCACGACGTCTTCGACCCCGGCAAGGCGGCCGCCGCGCAGACGGCGGAGTTCGTCCTCGCGGTCGACGGCGAGGAGCGGGTGGTCGAGGTCGACCTGGACGCCGAGGCGCCGCGGCTGCTCTCGGCGATGACCGCCTTCGACGCCGGCTGCGCCGAGTTCTGCATCACCAAACAGAACACGATCGAGCACACGCCGCGGCCGCTGCGCCTGCTGAAAGAACTGGCCGAGGCGCAGGACCAGCTGGCTGAGGAGCTCGCGGGGCAGATCGCCGAGCGGCGCGAGGCGCTGCCGGAGCTGCCGGACGCCGAGGACGGCTCCGAGGCCGCCGCCCTGCTGGCGCGGGTCGAGGCCGGGGAAGCCACGCGGGAGGAGGTCGAGTCCTTCGCCCGCCTCGGCGAGGCGGAGCTGACCGAGCTGCGCGAGCTGGAGAAGGCCGCGGCGACGATCGCCGCCGACCAGAGCCTGGCGCTGGAGACCGCGGCGAGGAAGCGGGCGGACGCCGTCAAGCGACTGGGCGCCGAGCTGCGGGAGGCGTGGAGCCGTCTCGACGACGAAGCTCTCGCCGAGGTGGCCGAGCTGCGCTCCCGCCTCGCCCGCGCCTCCGCCGCCGTCGACCAGGTCGCCGCCGACGCCTTCGCCGACCAGCCGCAGCCCGGCACCGGCGGCGACGCCTGGCGGGAGATGTGGGAGGCGGCCCGGCGGTTCGTCGAAGCCGAGGGCGGCTCTTTCCCGGACGAGGACGCCGACGCAACCTGCCCGCTCTGCCAGCAGGACCTGGAAGCGGCGGCGCGCGAGCGGATGACGCGGTTCGAGGCCTTCGTCTCCGGCGAGCTGCGCGAGCAACTGCGGCGGGTGGAAGTGGCGCTCGAGGAGCACCTCGGGACACTGCCCGACCTGAAGCAGATCGTCCACTCGGCCGAGGTGGCCGTGGCCGCCGGCGGCGAGCAGCTGCAGGCGCCGGCCGATGCGGCCCTGGAGGCGCTCGCCGACCGGCTCGCGATCGCCACGGGCCAGGCCGAGCCTTCAGCCCGCCCGGATCTCGACCTCAGCGCCCTGCGCGAGTACGTCGCGGTCCAGACCGCCGAAGCCGAAGGGCTCGCCGTCCTGCGCGACGACGAGGAGCGGGCCCGGATCGAGCGGCGCCTGGCCGAGCTGCGGGCTCGCCGCGAAGTCGGCGAAGCGCTCGAGGGCGTGGTCGCCCACCTCGACGACCTTGAGGCGATCGCCGCCCGCGAGGAAGCGCGCAAGCAGCTCTCGACCGGGGCGATCTCCCACCGGATCCGCGAGATGAGCAAGCTCGCGATCACGACCCGCCTCGAGCAGGCGCTCGAGCGGGAGATCGCCGAGCTCGACCCGATCGCCGACCAAGTCGAGCTGAAGGCCTCCGCCAGCAAGGGCAAGCCGGCGGTCCAGTTCAAGCTCCGCGGCGAGGGACGCGAGCGGGTCGCGAAGGTCCTCAGCACCGGCGAGCAGACTGCCCTCGCGACCGCCTTCTTCCTCGCCGAGCTGCAGGTCAGCAACGAGCGCAGCACGATCGTCCTCGACGACCCGGTCTCCTCCCTCGACCACCAGCGGCGCGAGCACGTCGCCACCCGCCTCGTCGAGGAAGCCGGCGAGCGGCAGGTCGTCGTCTTCACCCACGACCTCGTCTTCGTCTACTACCTGCAGGAAAAGGCGGCCGAGCTCGGCGTCGAGCTCCACGGCCAGGCGCTTGAGCGCGTCTTCCACAACGTCGGCGTCGTCGACCCCAACCTCCCCTGGGAGGTGAAGTCGCCGATGGAACGGGCGAAGGCGCTGCGCGGAGAGCTGAAGGGCCGGCTCATATCGGCCTATAAGAGCAACGACCCAAGCTACCCGCAGGAAGCGCAGCGCTGGAAGCTGGAGCTGCGCAAGGGCTACGAGCGGATGATCGAGGTCTACGTCCTCGGCGGCACGATCGAGCGCCAAGCAAGGAACATCCGCGTCCGCAACCTGCACAAAGTCAGGTGGAGCGCCGAGCTGGCCCAGGAAATCGACGCCGCGGTCAAAGAGCTCTCGGGCGGCGCCCACCAGGAGCCGCTGGGCCAGCACCCCACCGCCCCCACCCCTGCCAAGCTCGAATCCCTGCTGGAAAAATTCGCGGCCCTCTGCGCGAAGACGAAGCCGCTCGCGCCCAGCAAGCAGGACGACGCGAAGCCGGTCGCCGAAATCGGCGTCGCCTAGCGGGACGCCTTGCGCTGGCGGTAGCGCCGCGTCTTCTCGCGGTTGCCGCAGACGTCCATCGAGCACCAGGTGCGGGAGCGGTTGCGGGTGGCGTCGTAGAAGGCCCAATGGCAGCCCTCGTCGGTGCATGCCTTGAGGCGGGGCCAGGCGTCTTCGCACTGGAGGCGCTCGAGGGCGAGGAGGAGGCGGGATTCGAAGCCGGCGAGGTCGGCGCGGGCCGGGGCGAGGCGGAGCTTGCCGTCGGGGTCGAAGGCGAGGCGGTAGCGGCTGCGCTCGGCAGCTTCGCGGAGGGGCTCCAGCTCCCGCTCGTCGGCTGGGACGCCGTTGTTGGTGAGCATCAGCGCTCGCAGCGCCTCGCGCAGCTCCAGGACCCGCGGCAGGTCCCCTGCCTCCAGCTCGGGGAGGTATTCGCCGGCGTGCTCGGCGATCCAGGCCTGCAGCTGGGCCGGAGCGGCGATCGCGTCGGTCTCCTCCTCCACGTCCCGGGTGTTGACGAAGTCGACCAGCAGGTCGATCTCCGGCTTCAGCGATTTCTCTTGAATTTCCCTTGACACCAGCTATCTAGTTTAGCTAGTGTTGGAGACACTGGCAAGTTGATTTAGATGGTGTTTTGACCATCGAAAGGAGGCCGACCATGAGGTTCCTCGCAAGCTTCACCCTCGCCAACGCGGCCGAGTCGCAGCGCCGAATGCGTGAGATCGCTGCCCGTGAGCGCCAGGTGCGACAGCACCCCCGCCGCTAGAGCTTCTGCCGCAGGTACAGCAGGGCGATCACGGTGGTGGCGTCGCGGATCTGAGGCAGCGCCTCGTCGAGCTGTGCCAGGTCGAGGCGGACGACCTCGATCTCCTCGTCGTCGTCGCGGTCGCCGGCGGCGGGTGAGAGCCCGGTCGCCTCGAAGATCGTCACCTTCTCGGTCAGGAAGCCGGGGCTGGGGTAGACGACGTGCAGCACGCTCCACTCCTCCGCCTGCAGCTCCGCCTCCTCGGCCAGCTCCCGCTGCGCGCACTCCAGCTCGCTCTCGCCCTCGACGTCCAGCGTCCCGGCCGGAATCTCCAGCAGCTCGTCCTCTTCGACCGCCTCGCGCGGTTGGGCGACTAGGTAGGCGAACTCGTCGTCATGCGCCAGCACCGCGACCGAGCCCGGATGCTCGACCACCTCCCGCTCCTGCTCGCTCCCATCCTCGCGCCGATAGGTCTTGGCGACGAAGTCAACGTGCTTGCCCTCATGGAGGGGCTTGGTGCGCAGCAGCTTCATGCGATCACTCCATCAAACCGAACATCCGCTTGCTCGGCTCCATCGGGGACGGATGAGACCGATAGGTAAGCCTGAATATGGAGACGGGACCAAGACGAGTCGCGGGGCAGCACGCTCGTGCCAAAGCGAACTCGCTCTCGTGGAGGCGGTTCTTCGGCGGCGACGCCAAGCGCGACTACGGCAACTGGTCCCAAGGAGCGGAGGGGGAGGAGGTCGTCGGCAGGGTCCTCGAGGGTCTTGCCGACGACGGCTGGTGCGTGATCCACGATGTCTGCTTCGGCCGCGGCAACATCGATCACGTCGTCGTCGGCCCCGGCGGGATCTTCACGATCGAGACGAAGAGCCGCGGCGGCAAGATCTTCCTCGACCACCTCGAGCCGAAGATGGTGGGACAGGCCTACGCGGAGAAGAAGCTGGAAGAGATCACCTTGATGGAGGTGCAGGCGCCGCTCGTCTTCAGCCGCGCCTACATCGTCGGCCCCGTTCCGGCCTGGCGCCGCGGGGTGGCGATCCTGCCGGCCCGGATGCTCGCCGGCTTCTTCTCGCGGCGCCGCCCGGTGATGTCGGCCGAGCGAGCCGCCGTGATCCACCGGCGCCTGGCTCTGGCGGTGGGGCAAGCGACGTCCTAGGCGAGATCGAGGGGGCCGCCACCCACCGTGGCCCCGCTTTCGCCTTAGAGTACGCAACCCTACAGATACCCTTGTAAATCTTAAGTTTTAATTTATGATTACAGGGATGATTAGCCGGCGAATCGCGCCGATGGTTGGGGCCTTGCTCGAACAGTCGCCTGCGGTGGTCTTGAGCGGGCCGCGTCAGGTTGGCAAGACGACGCTTGCACTGGAGATTGCCGACTCGCGTCCTTCCACCTACCTGGACCTCGAGTCGGAGGCGGACCGAGCGCGTCTGTCAGAGGCTGAGCTCTATCTGGCTGACCACGCCGACGAGCTGCTGATCCTCGACGAGATTCAGCGGCTACCTGGCCTCTTCGAAGCGTTGCGCGGCGTGATCGACAGGGGCCGGCGAGAGGGAAAAGGGAATGGCCGCTTCTTGCTATTGGGATCGGCATCGCTTGAGCTGCTGGCCCAGAGCGGCGAGACGCTCGCGGGGCGGATCGCCTTCGCCGAGCTGACGCCCTTCGGCATCACCGAGGTCGGTAGCGAGAAGCTCGACCGCCTCTGGGCCCGGGGCGGCTTCCCGGAAAGCTTTCTCGCTCGCGGCGAGGAAGCCAGCCTGCATTGGCGACGGGACTTCATCCGCACCTACCTCGAACGCGACATCCCCCAACTCGGCCCGCGGATACCGGCCGAGACCCTGCGCCGCCTTTGGACGATGCTCGCCCACAATCAGGGCGGCCTTCTTAACGCTGCCAACATTGCGCGCGGCCTCGGGGTCAGCGGGGTGACCGTCGGCCATTACCTCGATCTGATGGTCGACCTGCTCTTAGTCCGCCGCCTTGCGCCGCGCCTGGCAAACGTCGGCAAGCGCCTTGTGCGCTCACCCAAAGTCTACGTGCGTGACAGCGGCCTGCTCCATGCGCTGCTCGGCATCGCCGACAAAGAGGCGCTGTTGGGGCACCCGGTCGTCGGCGGAAGTTGGGAGGGTTTGGTTATCGAGAACCTGATCCCGATTGCCGGTGGGGATGTCGAGCCGAGCTTCTATCGAACCAGCGGCGGTGCAGAGGTAGACCTGGTGCTCACGTGGGCCGACGGTCGCGAGTGGGCGATCGAGGTGAAGCGGAATCTGGCGCCCAAGGTCGAGCGCGGGCTCCGCTCGGCGCTCGCGGACATCGCGCCTGAGCGCAGCTTCGTCGTCTATCCCGGCACCGAGCGCTATCGGCTGACCAAGCAGGTCGAAGCAATCGGGCTGCCCGAGCTCTGCGAGGAGCTGCAGGGAGTTCGGTAAACCTCAGTCTGAAGTCGGGAAGTGCAGCGAACTGGCGTCCCCGGGACCCGCCTGCGTCGCGGGCCAGCGGCTGGTGATCGCCTTGCCGCGGGTGTAGAAGCGGACGCCCTCGGGGCCGTGGATGTGGTGGTCGCCGAAGAGGGAGTCCTTCCAGCCACCGAAGGAGTAGAAGGCCATCGGGACCGGGATCGGGACGTTGATGCCGATCATCCCGACTTCGACCTCCCGCTGGAAGCGGCGCGCCTCGTAGCCGGAGCCGGTGAAGATGGCGGCGCCGTTGGCGTAGGAGTTGCGGTTGATCAGCGCGATCGCCTCGTCGAGGTCATCGGTGCGGACGACCGAAAGCACCGGGCCGAAGATCTCGTCGCGGTAGACCGACATCTCCGGCTGCACCTCGTCGATCAAGGTCGGCCCGACCCAGAAGCCGCCGCCGTCGATCTCCCGCTCGCGACCGTCGACGGTCAGCCGGGCGCCCGCCTCGGCGCCCTGGCCGATGTAGTCGACGATCCGCTCGCGCGCCTGCGGCGTCACCACCGGGCCCATTTCCGAGGCGGGGTCGAGGCCAGGGCCGACCTTGATCTCGCGCGCCCGCCGCGCCACCTCCTCGACCAGCGGGTCGGCGACCTCGCCCGCCGCGACGGCGACCGAGACGGCCATGCAGCGCTGCCCGGCCGAGCCGAAGCCGGCGGCGGCGAGCTGGTCGGCGGCGTAGCCGAGGTCGGCGCCGGGCATCACCACGGCGTGGTTCTTCGCCCCACCCAGCGCCTGCACGCGCTTGCGGTTCTCGGTTGCCCGCCCGTGTACGTACTGCGCGATCGGCGTCGAGCCGACGAAGGAGACCGCCGCCACGTCGGGGTGGTCGAGCAGCGCGTCGACCGCGACCTTGTCGCCGTGGACGACGTTGAAGACCCCCTCCGGCAGCCCCGCCTCGGCGTAGAGCTCGGCGACGAGGTTCGAAGCGGAGGGGTCGCGCTCCGACGGCTTCAGCACGAAGGCGTTGCCGCAGGCGATCGCCACCGGGTGCATCCACATCGGCACCATCGCCGGGAAGTTGAACGGGGTGATCCCCGCGCAGACACCAAGGGGCTGACGGAAGGACCAGGCATCGACCGACGAGGACACCTGGTCGGAGTACTCGCCCTTCAGCAGCTGCGGGATCCCGCAGGCGAACTCGACCACCTCGAGGCCGCGCAGCACCTCGCCCTTGGCGTCCTCCAGCACCTTGCCGTGCTCGGAGGAGACGATCCGCGCCAGCGCCTCGACGTTGCGGTCGAGCAACTGGCGGAAGGCGAACATGACCTTGGCCCGGCGGCTGACCGAGGCCTCCGACCACCCCTCGAAGGCGGCGCGGGCGGCGGCGACCGCGGCGTCGACGTCGGCCGGCTCGGCGAGCACGACCTCGGCCTGAACCTCGCCGGTTGCGGGGTCGTAGACGGGTGCGGTGCGGCTGGAGTTGGCGGCCGTCTCCTCGCCGCCGATCCGGTGCCGGATCGTGCGGGTGGCGGCTACCGAGCTCACCGGTTCATTATGAGCTGACCGGCGTCAGCGGCCCTTGGCCGCTGAGTACAGAGATCGCGTTGCGCGCCGCCAGCTCGGCCATCGCGGTGCGGGTCTCGACCGTGGCCGAGCCGAGGTGCGGCGCCAGCACCACGTTCTCGAGCCCGAGCAGGCCCGGCTCGACCCGCGGCTCGTGCTCGTAGACGTCGAGCCCGGCCGCGGCGATCCGCCCCGCCGCCAGCGCCGCCGCCAGCGCCGACTCGTCGACGATCGGCCCGCGTGCCGCGTTGATCAGCACCGCGCTCGGCTTCATCGCCGCCAGATCCTCGGCCCCGATCAGGTGGTGCGTCTCCGGCGTCAGCGGGCAGTGGAGGCTGAGCACGTCGGCCTCCGCCAGCAGCCGCTCGAGCGGCATCCGCTCCGCCCCGAGCTCGGCGACCACGTCCTCCGGCGCCGGCTGGCGCGAGTGGTAGGCGACCTCCATCCCGAAGGCCCTAGCCCGCTCGGCGACCTTGCTCCCGATTCCACCCAGGCCGACGATCCCGAGCAGCTTGCCGCGCAGGTCGCTGCCGAGCATGAAGGACATTCCCCAGGCCCAGGGACGCCCGGCGCGGACGAGGCGGTCTCCCTCGGCGACCCGCCGCGTCGCCGCCAGGATCAGCGCCAGCGTCAGGTCCGCGGTGGCATCGTCGAGCACCCCCGGGGTGTTGGTGACGACGACCCCCCGCCGCGCCGCCGCCTCGACGTCGACGTTGTCGTAGCCGACCGCGACGTTGGCGACGCAGCGCAGCTGCGGCCCCGCCGCCTCGAGCAGCTCCTCGTCGACGGAGTCGTGCAGCAGGGTCAGGACCGCGTCGGCACCGGCGACAAGCCCCAGCAGGTCCTCGCGCGGCATCGCCTCCTCGCGCTCGTCCATCCGCACCTCCCCCGCCGCGCGCAGGGCCTCGACGGCCGGCTCGGGAAGCCGGTTGCTGATGGCGATGGTCGGCATGCCGGAAACCGTCATGCCCCGACGCTATCGCCCCGTCGCCAGACATGAAGAAGCTCCCGAGAAGCCTGATAGGGGGCGTCCTCGGGAGCCAGGAGAAATAATGAAGCTCTCTAGTTGTCCCAGGATTGGCCCTGCACGTCAAGACTCCAGGAGTACCAAATTAGTTAGGTGCCAAATGTCACCCGACAACTTTTGTCACCCATGCTCGGATTTCAGAACCACCAAGCAGAGGTCGTCGCGGATCGGGCGATCGGCCCAGGCCAGGATCGCGCGTTCGATCTCCTCTGCGATCGCCCGGGCGGTCAGCCCCGACAGGGGAGCAAGCGCCCCTCGCAATCCCTGCAGCCCGAGCATTTCCCGCCCTGCCGCACGTCGGTCGCCCCGTCGGTGTAAATCACCAGCCCCTCGCCATCGGCGAGGGTGTCGTCGGTGTTCTCCAACTCCAGCTGCTCCTCGGCGCCGAGCAGGAAGGTCGAGCCGTCGGCCGGCAGCTCCGCCAGCCCGGGAAGCCGCAGCGGTGGCGGGTGGCCCGCCCTAGCCCAACAGAGGCTGGACTCCCCCGGTCCCAGCCGCATGCACACCGCGCTGACGAGCTGACCATACCGTCCCCGCCCGCATCCCGGGGCGGAAGCGCTCTACTCCGGCTCGGGCGCCTCCTCGCCGGGCCAGGCGCCGGTGAACTTGGCGAAGGAGGTGCGGGAGCCGTGGTCGACCAGGCCTTTGACCAGGCGGAAGATCGCCCCCTCCAGCACCAGCGCCGCGACCAGCTTCGGCCAGGAGAATTCGCGGTGCTCGGGCTTCGGTGGCTCCTCGTCGTCGATCAGGCCCCAGACCTGTTCGAAGGCCTTCTTGCCGGCGATTCCGGCGATCAGCCCGAGGACGATGCTGATCGGGGCGAATAGGAGCTTCATTCGGTCGGTTCCTCCCTAGGTCGTCTTCTGTTCCTTCGGCGCGTCGCGCGGTTCGAGCTGGATCTCCTTCTCCGCCCGCGGCTGTCCTTCGTCGATCTCCATGCTGCGCTCACGCTCGGCGTTCAGCTGGTGGCCAAAGAGGATCGCCAGGTTGGTGATCCAGAACCAGAGCAACAGTACGACCAAGCCGGCGAGGGTGCCATAGGTCTTGTCGTAGGAGCTGAAGTTGGCGACGTAGAAGGCGAACAGCGCTGAGGCGATCGCCCAGACGACGATCGCGACGAGCGCCCCCGGCGTCACCCATCTGAACCCGCGCAGCTTCACGTTCGGCGAGGTGTAGTAGAGGACGTCGACCATGAGGATGAAGATCGCCGCCATCACCGGCCACTTGGCGACGTTCCAGACGTCGACCGCGGTGCTGCTGAGACCGATCGGGCCGGCGACCGCGCTGACGACCGGGCCGGTGAGGACGAGGCCGACGGCGAGCAGCGCCATCATCAGGATCATCGCCAGCGTCACCGCGATCTGCAGCGGCCGCAGCTTCCAGAACGGGCGGCCCTCGGGGGTCTCGTAGATGATGTTCGAGGCGCGGATGAAGGCGCCGACGTAACCCGAAGCCGACCAGAGCGCGAGGGCGATCCCGAAGACGAAGGCGAAGCCGGCGGCGGTCTGGTTTTCGGCGATCGATTCGATCGGGCCCTTGAAGGTTTCGGCGCCCGATTCGGGGCCGATTTCGGTGATGATTTCGGTCAGCTTCGCGGTCGTCGTCTGGGGGTCGCCGAAGATCCCGAGCAGCGAGACCATCGCGATCAGCGCCGGGAACAGCGAGAGCAGCCCGTAGTAGGTGAGCGCCGCCGCCCAGTCGCTGAGGTTGTCCTCCTGGAACTCGGTCAGCGTCCGCTTCAGGGTCGGCCAGAGGCCGGTCTTCGCGGCCTCGCCCTCGGGCCGATAATCGCGGCGAACCGTAGTGCTCTCCATAAGCCCTACCTGCCCGTTGCGACAGGGTTCCTAACCGGCTGGGCGCTCCAGCTCGACCTCGGTAGCGGGCTTGTCCTCGCGCAGGCCTTTGTAGGCGCCGTGGCGCACCATCCCCTCGGCGGTGAGCTCGCGGAACTCGATCTCGGCGACGAGGCGCGGCTCGACGAACATAGCCCCTTTCGGCGGCTTGGGGCCGGCGTCGAAGGGGCTGGTCTTGCGCTCCAGCGGGGCGAGCCGCGCCACCAGGTCCGTCAGGTCCTGCGCTTTGAAGCCGGTGCCGACTTTGCCGCCGTAGCGCAGCACCGGCTTGCCCTCGTCGTACTCGAAATAGCCGACCAGGAGGGCGCCGAGGTGCTTCTTGCGGCGCCCTTCGCCAGGGGTCCAGCCGCCGATCACCATCTCCTGGCGGCTGACGTTTTTCACCTTCAGCCAGGCGCCGGTCCGCTGGCCGGGGGCATAGGTGGAGTCGACCCGCTTCAGCACCATTCCCTCCAGGCCCCGCTCCTTGCTCGCCGCCAGCAGCTCCTTGGCGTGGCCGACGGAGTAGCCCGGGGTCTGCCAGTGCTCGCCCGCCAGCTCCAGCCCCTTGAGCAGCTCGCGGCGGCGCGTGTAGGGCTCGCCGGTTAGGTCGCGGCCGTCGAGGTAGAGGAGGTCGAAGACGACGTAGACGACCGGGTGGGTCTTCATCCGCCGCCGGACCACGTTCTCGTCGTTGTTGTGGATCCGCTGCTGGAGGCGCTCGAAGCTGGGGTTGCCGTTCTCGTCGAAGGCGACCAGCTCGCCGTCGAGGACGGCGTCGTGGGAGCCGAGCGCCCGCGCGATCCGCCGCACCTCGGGGTACTGGGCGGTGACGTCGTTGAGGTTGCGGGTATGCAGCTCGACCCGCCCGGGCTTGCAGTAGGCGATCGCGCGGACCCCGTCCCACTTCACCTCGACCGCCCACTTGCCGTCGTCGCGCGGCAGCTTGGCGAGGCGGGCAAGCATCGGCACCACGTTTTCGGGGAAGGGATCGCGCTCGCGCAGCGGCGGGTCGATCCGGTGGATCATCCAGTCCTTCTCGGCTTTGCCGGCGCGGAAGAGCGCGTAGCGCCCCTGCAGCCGCTCGCCGTAGAACTCGACCATCACTTTCTCCGGCTCCCACTTCTCCAGCTCATACGTCCCGGCGTCCCAGATCTCCATCGTCCCGGCGCCGTACTCGCCCTTCGGGATCTCCCCCTCCCAGCTCAGGTACTCGAGCGGGTGGTCCTCGGTGTGGATCGCCTTGCGGTTCTCCTCCGGCGTCTCGGGGATGCCGTTGGGGATCGCCCAGGAGGCGGCGACGCCGTCGTGCTCGAGCCGCAGGTCCCAGTGCAGGCGCCGGGCGCTGTGTTCCTGGACGACGAAGCGCGGCTCGCCTTTCTTCCTGCGGCGTTTCTTCGGCGCCGGCTCCGGCGTCTTGCTGAAATCGCGCTTGCGCTCGTACTCCTCAGGCACCCCAATAACGTCGCATACGGCGGCTGAAGCCCTTCGGTCGCTCGGCGTAGAGGCGGCGGCCGAGGGGGAACGCATCCGCGGCCAGCCCCTCCTGGCGCCGGGCGATCGCGGCTTCCAGTGCCGCCGTCTCCTCCTCGCCGAGGTTCCGCTGGCGCAGGTCTTCGCGCAGCACCGCGAGGTCGTGATGCTCGCCGAGCAGTTCGGTCAGCTTGTGCGCCTCCTCCGCGGTCGCCTCGAGCGGTCCAGGCCAGGCGCCGCCGAGCAGGCGCAGCTCGTACCAGAGGTCCTTCGCCCGTTTGCGCCACTCGTGGAAGTCGGCCTCGCCGCGGCGCTTCGCCGCTGCCTTCATCGCCCGCCGACCGCGGCGGTAGGTGCGGGTGAGGGAGGCGTCGATCAGCTTCCAGGAGTCGCCGTCCAGCTCCCAGCCGCGGATGCCCTCCAGCCCTGCTTCGATCAGCGCAATCGCCGCGGCAACGGCCGGCTCGTCGCGGGCGGCGTTGGCGGCGGCTTCGCGATCGCGGTCGAGGATCATCCGCCATGACTCGACCGCCTCCTCCGGCAGCGCCTCCTGGCGCTCGGCGAGGGCGTCGAGCGTCTCCAGCCTCACCTCGGCGTCGCGGGTCTCCGAGAGGGCGCGGGCGGCGTCGCGGAAGCGCGCGTTTTCTTTCTTGTAGAGCTTGGTGCCGAGCCCGTCGCGGAGCAGCCGCAGGACGGTCCGCAGTTTCTTCATGTCCTTGCGGGCGCCGTGGACCGCGTCGGCGGTCTCGGCCTCGCCGGCGCTGCTCGCGTGCAGCCGCTCGAGCGCCTTTTCCGCCCGCCCGGCGGCGACGCGGGTCAGGCCCGCCGCCAATCCCTCGTCTCTGGCCAGCTCATACGACCGGCCGCGATCCGAAGACACCTCATTAGAGATACCACCGCGGGCCGTAGGATGCGGCTCTTGCGCGCTTTTCGGCTCAGCCTTCTCCTCTGCCTCGCCTTCGCCCTGCTCGGCACGACGGCTGCGGCGGCCGGGCCGGCGCAGGAACCCTTCTTCCCCCACGCCGGCAACCGCGGCTACGACGCCCGCTCCTACGATGTGAACGTCAATTACGGGGCTGGGACGGGCAAGGTCCATGCCGTCATCGGCCTCCACGCAATCGCCGAACATCGCCTGGGACAGTTCTCCCTCGACTTCTTCGGACCACGGGTGAAGTACGTCACCGTGGGGGCGGAGATCGCGCGGTTCCAGCGCCACCACGGGAAGCTGATCGTCCACCCACAGCTGCCGATCGATAAGGGCGAACGGTTCATCGCCGAGATCCACTACAGCGGTGTGCCGCCGAAGATCACCGACCCCGATGGCACCCAGGAGGGTTGGTACCCCACCGACGACGGCGTTCTCGCGGTTGGCGAGCCACAGGGAACCGCGGCCTGGATCCCCTGCAACAACGTCCCCTCCGACAAGGCCTTCTTCAACTTCGCGATCACGGTCCCGAGCCGCCTCAAGGCGGTGGCCAACGGCCGCCTCCGCGGGACGAAGAGCAAAGGCGGGCGCACCACCTGGTACTGGGGCGAAGGCACGCCGATGAGCAGCTACCTCGCGGTCCTCGACGTCGGCCGCGGCCGGCTCGAAAAGAGCCGCGTCGGCGGCCTTCCCGCCTGGACGCTGATCGACCCGCGGCTGGAAAAGCAGTCGCGGCCGGTGCTGGCGGAACTGCCGCGGATCGTCCGCTTCGAGAGCAGGCTCTACGGCGGCTACCCGTTCGAAGCCGCTGGCTCGATCGTCGACTTCACGCCCGGGCTCGGCTACGCGCTGGAGACGCAGAGCCGGCCGATCTACCCCTACGTGCCGGACGTGACCACGGTCGTCCACGAGACCGCCCACCAGTGGTTCGGCGACTCGGTCGGGCTGAAGCGCTGGCCCAACATCTGGCTCAACGAGGGCTTCGCGACCTGGACCGAGTGGTATTACGCCGAGCGCCACGGCCGCCGCAGCGCCCACGCGATCTTCAACCGCCTCTACCGGGTGCCGGCCTCGGACCAGGATCTCTGGAACCCGCCCTCGGGGCGCCCCGGCAGCGCGAAACACCTCTTCGGCCCCTCCGTCTACGTCCGCGGGGCGATGGCGCTGGAGGCGCTGCGGCTGAAGATCGGCACCAAGCCGATGCTGCAGACGCTGCGCCGGTGGGCGATCCGCCACCGCTACGGCAACGCCGACATCGAGGAATTCATCGCCCTGGCGGAAGAAGTCTCGGGCAAAAACCTGGGCCCGTTCTTCCAGCGCTGGATCTACCGGCGGGGCAAGCCGTGACGGCGGCGAAGCGCCTCGCGGTCCTCGCCCTCGTCCTGCTCGGGGCTATCGCAATCGCCACCAGCGCGGCGGCGAAGCCGCGCCGGGTCGGGCCTCCCGCCCAGGTCGAGGTCGGCGCGACGGGGATCGGCACCGACTCCAAGGGCGGCACCTTCCTCCTCCTTCCGATCCGCTACCCGCTTCAGTTCGCCGGCCGGGTCGCGACGATCCGGGTGAGGCTGATCTCCGCCGACGGCTCGACGGTGCGCGTCTGGGTCGAGCACGAAAGGCTCAGCAGCGGTCGCATTAGCCGCCCCGATCGGCGGCGGCGCTTCACCTTCGTCCATCGCATCGCCCTCCGCCCAGGTCTGGCTTCCCGCCTCGGCAGCGGCCTCTCGGTTCGGGTCTTCGCCGGCGGCCCGCTCGACGTCAACGGCGACGGGGTACCGGAGATGAAGTCCCGCGACAGCGCCCTCCAGGAGCTGCCGAATGCGCCGCGGGGCCAGAGTCTCTGCAGCAACCTCCCCCGCCTCAATGCCCACCCCGGGGCGCGCCTCTCGGTGCCGCTGCCGGCCTGCGACTCCGAAGTCCGCTGGCAGGTCCTGCGTGGGCCCGTCCACGGCTCGGCGCGGGTCCGCGGCGGCCGGCTGATCTACCGCGCGCCCAGGCACTTCCGCGGCCGCGAGACGATCCAGCTCAGCGGCAAGGCGGCGGCGCCGGGCGCGGCCACCGCAAGCGCCGGGCCTCCGGTCGAGAACGCGCAGGTCGCCGTCGCCCCCGCCGTCGGCACCGTCGTCCGCGCCCTCGGCGACTCCGTCACCGCCGGCTTCGGCTACTACAGCGACGGCAGCCCGATGACGATCGGGCACTTGCTCGAATGCCGCCCGGGAGAAAAGGAGTTCGACGACGCCTGCTCCTCGAACTCGCTCAACACCACCAGCAAGGGGACGAAGGTCGAATACGCGCCCGATTACGGGCTCGCGAACAACATTTCGTGGGCGGCGCAGTGGGCGAACGAACACGGTGTCACCGACTACGAGAACCTCGCGATCAGCGGCTCCGAGCCGGCCGACTGGGCGCCCGGCGGCGAATTCCACGCGACCACGGCGCAGATCGAGTCCGAAGACCCCGACTACGTCCTGATGACGATGGGGGCCAACCCGCTGCTCTCGGAAATGCTGTTCGGGATCGACCACATGGGCTGCGCGATCTACGCGCAGATCTTCGGCGGCTACAGCGAATGCATCGAAGAAGCGTTCGCCGAAGCCCACCTGCAGGAACACCTGAAGGCCCTCTACACCGACCTCGTCAAACACACCGACGCGACGATCTACCTGATGCAGTACCACCTCTCGGTGCCCTCGACCGCGCTCGCCTACAGCGCCGCCCAGATCGCCGAGATGGGCAAGCTGCTGAACCGCGAAATCGCGAAGGTCGCGGCGGAAGTCAACCCGCAGCGACTTCACGTGGTGACGCCGCCTCACTTCAACGTCGGGATCGACGTCTCGCCGGTCTATCCCTCGCGCTTCTCCTGCTCCAGCTTCGGCTACAAGGTCGACGGGCCGAGCGTGCAGTCGACCCCCACCCAGGACGAGCTCGAGATCCTGCACCCGCTCTCCTTCTGCGAAGGCCCGCCGGTCGGCCCTCCCTGGGTGATCAGCGGCGACACCGGCATCCACCCCAGCGCCGCCGGCTACGCCCAGATGGCCTCGCAGGTCCCGCCGCCGAGCGGCTAGACCTCCAGCCGCTCCTCCTCGAGGTCGATCTCGCGCTCGATGCGGCGCATCACCTCGGCCGAGATCTGACCCTCGTTGCGGAGGCCGACGAGGGCTACGCGCTGGGCGGCGTAGACCTGGTGCATCAGCCGCTGGTAGGAGAGCGAGCGGTCCTCGATCCCGTCCTCGTCCTCGATCTTGCCGGCCTGGACCTTGAAACGGCGGCGGCGGAACTCGTACATCGCCCGCACCCTTTTCACCGTGTCCTCCCGCGTCCACTCTTCGATCGAGAGCTCGTCGAGGCGCTCGAGCGCCGCGGCGGCGGCGCCGAGCCTGGCTCGCAGCTCCTCGCGTTCCTCCTCGCTGCCGTCCTCGGCCACGTCGAAGCGGCGGATCAGCCACGGCAGCGTCAGCCCCTGGCCGACCACGGTGAAGAGGATCACCCCGAAGGTGACGAAGAGGATCAGGTCGCGACCCGGAAGGGGCGCGCCGGCGTCGGTAGTCAGCGGCAACGCCAGCGCCGCCGCGAGCGAGACGGCGCCGCGCATCCCCGACCAGGCGGCGACCACCCGCAGCCTCCAGCTGGCTCGCCGCTCGCGCTGCTGCGGGCGGCGGTCGAGCGCGCGGATGAGCGCGGTGACGCCGAAGCTCCAGAGCAGGCGGGTGAGGATCACCAGCGCCGCCACCAGGGCGGCGTCGGCGATCGCCTCGCCGGCGCCGATCCCGCTTTCGCGCAGGCCGTCGACGATCACCGGCAACTGCAGGCCGATGAGGATGAAGAGGGTCGCGTTGAGGAGGAAGACGAGGATCTCCCAGACCGGGATCGACTGCAGGCGCGTCGTCGGCGAGATCAGTTCCGGCGCCCGCCAGCCGACGTAGACGCCGCAGGTGACGGCGGCGAGGACGCCGGAGGCGCCGATCTGGTCGGCGGGGAGGAAGGCCGCGTAGCCGCTGAAGAGGGAGATCGTGATCTCGGTGGTGGGGTCCTCGATGCGGCGGCGGATCGCGGCGATCAGGTAGCCGGCGAGGAGGCCGATCGCGAGGCCGCCGGCGACGGCGAGGAGGAAGCGCAGCCCGGCCTCGGCGACAGTGAAGCTGCCGCCGACCGCCGCCACGAGCGCGACCTTGTAGATGACGAGGGCGCTGGCGTCGTTGACCAGGCTCTCGCCCTCGAGCACGTTGACGATTCGCCGCGGGATGCCGAGGCGGCGGAGGATCGTGGTCGCGGCGATCGGGTCGGTGGGGCCGACGATCGCGCCGAGGGCGATCGAGACCGCCCAGGGCAGGTCGAAGGCGAAATGGGCAACAGCGCCGACCACGAGCGCCGTCGCCAGCACCAGCCCGATCGAGAGCAGGGAGATCACCCGGGTGTCCTGGCGGAGCGCGTTTAAGTCGGCGAAGAAGGCGCCCGAGTAGAGCAGCGGCGGCAGGAAGATCAGCAGCACCAGGTCCGGGTCGAGTTCGACCTCCGGGATGCCCGGCACCAGGCCGAGGACGAGGCCACCGAGCACCAGCACGATCGGGTACGGCACCTGCCACCAGTTGGCGAGCGCGTTCAGCAGCGCGACCGAGACCAGCAGCGCCGCGATGAAGATCTGGATCTCGCCCACGGTAGCCCCATTATGTGGTGGGGCTACCGCGTCGCGAGGTTCAGGGTGACTTCAGCGCGGCTGCGTGTGACTGCTGATGCAGCGGCGACGGCTGCGACCAAGCGACCTCGGCTCCCTCGTGGCCGGTGCGGACGACCCAGACCAGGGCGATGACCGCCAGGACCGAGATGCTGATGCGGGCGACGCGTTCCATGCCCGGGCGGTGAAGCAGCTGAGCGAGCTTGTCGAGCGCCTGCGGGCCTCGCTTGAGGTCGGCGGCGAGGAAGACGACGAGGGCGCCGACGAAGAGGACCATCAGCGCCTTCAGCTGGTCACCGAGCTCGGCGTGCTCGTTCAGCGCCGGCGAGGCGAAGAGCGGCCGCGAGGCGCGGAAGGCCTCGCCGGCGGAGGCGGCGAGGATCGTGAACACCAGGGCGACGAGGCCGAGCGCAGCAACGGCCGGGCCGTAGCGCCGGCGCCAGTCCGGTCGCACCATCAGCGCGATCGTCGCGCCGGAGAGGATCGGGATCAGGACCACCGGCACGTGCAGGAGCAGCGGGTGCGCCGGGAGGCCGGCGATTTCGTTGAGGTCGAACACGGCGGGCGCGGATGCTGCTGCCGCTTCCTAAACGAGAACTGAGAATCTCCTAAAGATCGACCTAGCGTGAGAATGTTCACATGAGCAGGAATTTTCTCGTCGCCCCCGACTCCTTCAAGGGCACCTTCGACGCAGCGGCGGTGGCCGCGGCAATCGCCGCCGGGATCGAGGCAGCGGGCGGCGAAGCCGACCGCTGCCCCGTCGCCGACGGCGGCGAGGGGACGATGGCGGTGCTGCTGGGAGCGCTTGGCGGCGAGCGGCGCAGCGCCCGGGTGCACGACCCGCTGCGACGGCCGATCGAAGCGAGCTTCGGGCTGCTCGGCGGCGGCGGGACCGCGATCGTCGAGGTGGCGCAGGCCTCGGGGCTGCCGCTGCTGGCGCCGGGGGAGCGCGACCCGGAGCGGGCGGACACCTTCGGCACCGGCGAGCTGATCGCCGCAGCCGTCGCGGCGGGAGCCAAGCGCGTCCTGGTCGCCGTCGGCGGCAGTGCCACCACCGACGGCGGCCGCGGCGCGATCGAAGCGCTACGCCAAAGCGACGCGGTGACGATCGAGGTCCTCTGCGACGTCCGGACGCCCTACGAGAACGCCGCGCGCGTCTTCGCACCGCAGAAGGGCGCGAGCCCGGAGGCAGTCGAGCGCCTGACGAAGAAGCTGGACGCCTTCGCCGCCGAGCTCCCCCGCGACCCCCGCGGCCTGCCGATGACCGGCGCGGCCGGCGGCCTCTCCGGCGGCCTCTGGGCCTACGGCGCCACCCTCCGCCCTGGCGCCGACTTCGTCCTCGACGCCCTCGACTTCGACGCCCGCCTCGCCCGCGCCGACGCCGTCGTCTCCGGCGAGGGCCGCTTCGACTCCCAGAGCCTCGAAGGCAAGATCGTCGGCGCCATCGCCACCCGCTGCGCCGCCGCCGGCAAGCCCCTGCACCTGATCGTGGGGCAGAACGGCATGGGGAAGAAGCCAGACGTAATTTCTTCGGTCATTACGGCAAGCAGCCTTGAGGAGATCAGAGCCACGGGGGGAGAACTCGGACGCGCCAACACTTGAACAGGGGATGCCTGCTCATGTGAACGAGAAGGTTGCGGCGCTACCATCGGCGACGATGGCGTCACCAACCGCAACCATCCGCATCCCGAAGGAGACGCGCGACCGCCTGGCGGTCCTCGCAGACGAGCGAGGCGTCTCCCTATCGGTGCTGCTCACCGAATGGGCGCAGGGCCTCCACCGAGGCAGAGCTTGAGGAGGTGTTTCGCTCTGAGCGCGAAGCCACCAGAATCGAGGCAGAAAACCCTGAGCTTCTAGTCGATGATTGGTCGTGGGAGACGACGCCGGGTGACGGAACCTGAGCCCCTCGGGGGCGAGAGTCATGAGCTGGTAGTCGTCGTCCCGCTCTCGAAGTCCCGCCCGCCATCTGCGGTGCGACCGCACGTGGGGCCGGAGACGGGGATCGATCACTCCAGCACTGCGATCTGCCGTGCGGTTCGGGGCGTTTCCCGCACCCGGCTACTGCGTCGCCTCGGTGAAGTCGAGCCGGAGAAGATGTCGGAGATCGAACAAGCCCTGGGATCGGTCCTCGGGTTCTCCGGAAGAACTAGGCCGCCAGGTCCCGCCGCTCGAAGAGCCACGCCCCGAGGGCGGCGAGGGTGCAGGCGGCGAGGGTGACGCCGATGAAGGCGAGTGGTTCGATGCCGTCTTCGATCGCGTTGCCGTAGTACTTGAAGACGGAGGCGTAGCGGAGGTCGGAGAGGCTGGTGTCGAGGCGGCCGATCAGGTCGATGACGTACATCGCCACCAGCAGGCCGGCGACCGAGCCAGTGACGACGCTGGTGCGCAGCGAGAAGCCGGCGGCGATCGCGCCGAAGCCGGCGAAGAGGAGGGCGAGCGGCCAGACGTTGGCGAAGCCTTCGGCGGCGCGGCCGGCGTCGAGGCCGGAGCCGGCGAGGAGGCTGCCGAGGCCGGTCAGCAGCCCGGTGACCAGGAGGACCACGGCGAGCTCGACCGCCGTCGCGAGAAAGCCCGCGGCGACGACGCGGCGGCGCGAGACCGGGGCCGAGAGCAGGACGTCGAGCCGCCCCGATTCGGCGGCGCCGGTGAGCCCGCTGGCGATCGCCCGCACCGCCAGGTAGCCCATCGCCAGCGGCACGATCAGGCTCAGCATCTCGGCGTGGAGGTACTGCTCGACGTTGCTCAGCTGGCCGATCCCGAAGGCTTCCTTCAGCCCCTGCGGGTAGCCCTGGACCGCCTTGGAGATCGACTCTTCGACCGAGGGGAAGATCGCGACGATGAAGGCGGACATCAGCCCCAGCGGCAGGCCCCAGGCGAGAACCGAGCGGCGTCGGTCGGAGAGGTGGGTGAGGACCAAGGCGTCGGTCTGCGCGCCTGGCGAGTATCGCTCGCCGCTCACTTCGTCTCCCCCTCCTCGTAGTAGCCGAGGAAGACCTCCTCGAGCGAGGGATGGGCGGCTTCGAGATCGACGACGTGGTGGACGGCGAGCTCCCGCACCACCGCGTCGAGGTCGCCAGCGGCGGTGAAGGTGGCGCGGGTGCCGGCGATCTCGAGCTCGGCGACGCCGGGCAGCGAGCGCAGGCGCTCCAGTCCCGCCGGGTCCTGCACCTCGACCGTGAAGCGGCGCCGCGCCTTGCCCAGCAGCTCGTCGATCCGCTCGACCGCGATCAGGCGGCCGCCGCGGACGATCCCGACCCGGTCGCAGACCCGCTGCACCTCGTCGAGCTCGTGCGAGGAGAGGAAGACGGCGCAGCCGCGCTCGCGTTCCTCGGCCACCAGGGCCAGGAACTCCTCCTGCATCAGCGGGTCGAGGCCGCCGGTCGGCTCGTCGAGAATCAGCAGCTCGGGCCGGTGGAAGGTGGCGAGGAGGAGGCCGATCTTCTGCCGGTTGCCGCGCGAGAGCTGGCCCAGCGGACGGTCGAGGTCGGCGCGGAAGCGCGCGGCCAGCTCCTCGGCGCGGGGGGTGCTGTCGACGCCGCGCAACCGCGAGAGCAGCCGTACCGCCTCCCGCCCCGGCGTCTCCCGACCGAAGCCGAAGTCGCCCGGCAGGTTGCCGAGCCGCGCCCGGATCGCGACGCTGTCGCGGCGGCTGTCGAGGCCGAAGACCCGGGCCGAGCCCGAGGTCGGGTGAATCAGGTCGAGCAGCGTCCGGATCGTCGTCGTCTTGCCCGCACCGTTGGGCCCGAGGAAGCCGAATACCTCCCCCGGCCGCACCGCGAACGTCACGTCCTCGATCCCGCGGTGCCGACCGTAGCGCTTGGTCAGCCCCTCGGTCTCGATCGCAGACGTCTCGCTCACGTCTGATGATTATGGGCAGCGCTTCGGGCGCCTACGCTCAGCCGCCGAACACGGCCTCTAGCTCGGCCAACTTCGACTCGATGCCGGCGGAGATGCCGTCGCAGATTTCGTGCACGCCGGGGTCGGTAATCCGGTAGAGGGAGCTGGTGCCGCGCTTGCGGCGGGAGACGAAGCCCTCGGCGTGGAGGGCCGAGAGGTGCTTGGAGACGTTCTGCTGCGAGGTGCCGAGGATCTCCGTCAGCTCCCCCACCGAGGCCTCGTCGTGGTTGCGGAGGTAGTCGAGGATGCGCAGCCGCGTCGGGTCCGAGAGGGCTCGGAAACGGCGGGCGATCAGCTCGGCGGCCTCGGGATTCAGCGGGCTCTGCATATCCGTGTTATTGTACTATCTACAACTGTTAAGTTGTGCAACTGTGAACGCGTAAAGAGGAGAAAGAGATGTCGACCAAGGTAGCAGCGCCCACTTTGAAGGACTCGTCGGTTGAAGAAAAGCCACGGCTGGGATCGATCGGCCGCCTCGGCCGGGCTGCCGCCACCCACCGCGCCGCCACCTTCTCGATCTGGGCCGTGATCGCGGTCGGGCTCGGCTTCCTCGCCCCGCGCGCCGAGACCGCCCTCTCCGGTGCCGGCTGGGAAGCGACCGGCTCGGAGTCGGTCGCGGTCCGAAAGCAGGTCGACGCCGCCTTCGGCGGGGCCGGTGCCTACGGACTCCAGGTCGCGGTCCACTCCGAAGGCCTCACTGCCTCCGACCCGCGCTTCCGGCGCACCGTCGCCTCGGTCGAACGCACCCTCGCCTCCGACTCCGCCGTCGGCAAAGTCGTCTCGCCCGAAGCCGGCGTCTCGATCTCCCGCGACGGCCACACGGTCGTCGTCCGCGCCACCGCCGCCAAGGACCCGAACGGGATGGTCGCCGCCGCCGACAGCCTCAAGTCGGACCTGGCCGCCGTCGCCGCCCCCGGCGTCGAAGCGCACCTCACCGGCCCCGCCGGCATGTGGTCCGACTTCAACGAAGCCAACAAAGAGGCGATGCTGAAGTCCGAGCTCTTCTCCTGGCCGGTGACGCTGGCGATCCTCGTCCTCGCCTTCGGCTCACTGGTCGCCGCCGGCCTGCCGCTGATGCTGACCATCACCGGCCTCGTCCTCTCCGCCGGCGTCCTCTACCTCGGCACCCTGCTCTCGCCGATCTCGATCTGGGCGATGAACTTCGCGATGATGTTCGCGCTCGCGCTCGGCATCGACTACGCCCTCTTCGTCGTCATGCGCTTCCGCAACGCCCTCTTCGGCCAGAAGCTGGAGCCGGCCGAGGCGGTGGCGACGACGATGGACACCGCCGGCAAGGCGGTCCTCTTCTCAGGCCTCACCGTGCTCGTCTCGCTGGCCTCGGTCCTGCTCGTCCCCAGCCCCGCCTTCCGCTCGGTCGCGCTCGGGATCATGATCTCGGTCCTCTTCGTCCTCGCCGCGACCCTGACCCTGCTGCCGGCGGTGCTGGCGAAGCTCGGCCCGCGCGTCGACAGGCTCTCGCTGCCCTGGGCGCACTCGGGCGAGCACCGCTCGGCCCGCTTCGCCCGCTGGGGCGAGCTGCTCTGGCGGAGGCCGCTGCTCTTCGGCGGCCTGGCGCTGGTCGCGCTGGTCGCGCTGGCGCTGCCGATCCTCGGCCTGCGCACCGGCATGCCCTCGATCAAGGTCGTCCCCCAGGGCGACAGCTCGCGGGTCGGCTACGAACAGGTGAGTGCCGCCTTCGGGCCGGGCGCGCCGGGGCTGCTGCAGGTGACGGCGCCGGCCGCGCAGGCTCAGCGCGTCGCGAGTCAGCTCAGCAGCGAACCGGGCATCGCGATGACGCTGCCGCCGCGCAGCGGGGGCGACGGTGTGGCGCTGATTGAAGCGATCCCGACCGCCGCTCCCTCCACCACCGCCTTCAACGACACGCTCGACCGCCTGCGCACCGAGCTGCCCCCAGCGGCTCTTGTCGGCGGCGGCGCAGCGGAAAACACCGACCTCGAGGCCGCCCTCGCGGCGAAGACGCCGCTGGTGATCAGCGTCGTCCTCGCCCTCGGCTTCCTGCTCCTGCTGGTCGCCTTCCAGGCGCCGCTGGTCGCGGCCCTCGGCGTCCTCACCAACCTGCTCTCGACCGCCGCCGCCTTCGGCGTCGCCAAGCTGATCTTCCAGGACGGCAACCTCGCCGGCCTGCTCGGCTTCGAACCGCAGGGCTTCCTCGACGCCTGGGCGCCGGTCTTCTTCTTCGCGATGGTCTTCGCGATCGCGATGGACTACACCGTCTTCCTCCTCTCCTCCGCCCGCGAGCACTGGGAGGAGACCGGCAGCGCCAAGCAGGCGATGATCGGCGGCGTCGCCCACTCCGGCCGCGTCGTCCTCGCCGCCGGCGCGGTGATGGTCGCGGTCTTCTTCACCTTCGCGCTCTCCGGCCCGCTGCCGCCGAAGGAAATGGGCGCGATCCTTGGCATCGCCGTCCTCCTCGACGCCTTCTTCATCCGCCTCCTCCTGCTCCCGGTCCTGCTGCGCCTGACCGGCAGCGCCGCCTGGCACACGCCCCGCTGGCTGCGGCGGGTGCTGCCGGATGTGCGCTTCGGCCACGCCGAGGCGGGACCTCGCCCGGCCGAGCCGAAGACCGAGGAGCCGGAGTTGCTCTCGGTCTGAGTTGCGCCGCTAGTCGATCGGGACCGGCAGGCCGTGCAGCGAGCCGACCCTGGTCGCCCAGACGCGGGCGTCGTCGAATGAGAGCGACCCCTGGTTCGACTTGCAGGCGAGGGCGATCGTGCTTCCGCTCGGCAGGCTGGCGGCGCCCGCGAGGGAGATGCTCGCCGAGGTGATCTGGCCGCCGATGCCGGGGAAGGCTGCGCTGCCGCCATCCCAGGCGCCCGCACCCAGTTCGGGCAGGATCTCGCAGTTGCCCGATCCGCCTTCGCCCGTGGTCCCGTTGAAGATGTCCGTTTTCGCCTGGATCAAGTAGTCGCCCGGTGGCACCTGGGTGGAGGCGACGACGGCGTAGGAACCCGACAAGCTGCCGGCGGCGGCGCCACCGATGTAGACGTCGCTGGGGCCGGTGGAACCTGGGGGTCCCGTGTCTCCCTTAGGACCCTGAGGCCCGGTCGGCCCCCGAACGGCGAACGTTTTCACCAGCTTCTTGATTTCTTTCTTCTGCTTGGCAGTGAGCCGAGGCGAGGCCGCGCTTCGAGAGAGCTTGGCGGGCGTCACCGACCGATTCTGCAGCTGCTTCGTCCCGACGCTGTTCGCCGGCAGGCTCGTGACCGCGGCGTAGGCCCCACCGCCGAGGGCGAAGAAGAGCGCCGCGATCGCAATCGCGTGGGCGCTGCTGAAACGACGCTCTCTCCTCCTCGACGTCATGATCAGAACCTAACCGCTCAACCCTTCCCCGTACAGGCCCTGACGACTCCGCCGGAGGCTTTGGTGCCGTCGGCGAAGACGGCGGTGCCGCGGGCGTTCAGGTGCCCGTCCGGGCAGGTTGCAGAGAGGATCCCCTTTTGCACGGTGAGGTTGAATGATTTGACCGAGCCGCTGCCGCCGGCGATCTTCGGAATCGTCGCGACGGTGCCGAGGCCGTAACGGCCTTTGTGGATCTTCTTCACCTTCACCGTGGTGACGATCGCGGCCGGGGTGGGGACGGTGATGTAGGCATGGATGAACAGCGTCGTCACCCCTCCCTTGAAGCCGCCGTTGAACATCAGCAGGTCGCTTTTGGCGAAGATTTCCGGCTGTTCGGGGAATTTGATCCCGACTTCGGTCTTGCCGCTGCCGACCAGCGCCGGCCCGCACGCTTTCCGCGCCTGGGCAGTGTCGGTCGATTGGATCTTGCCCGCCTTGCAGGTGGGAATCCCCTTGACGTCGATCGAGACGTGCTTGTCGCCTTCGAGTAGGAATTCCTTGAGGGCGGGCACGTGCTGTTTTTCCGGGTCCGGGTTGAGGCTGCGGAACTTGCCGGAGATGTTGAAGCTGATCGGCGTCGGTTTCGTCTTCGAAAGGACCTTCGGCGTGAACCCACCGTTGAATTCGGATTCGAGTTCGCCGACGATGATTTTCACCGGCTTTTCGGCGGCGGTGGCAACGCTTGCAAACACGATCACGGCGATGGTCAGCGCCGCGGCTGCAAACACACGACTTATTCGTTTATTCATTACTACCTCCCTTAAAGAGACCCTATACCGTCATCGGGTGTGAGAGTCCTGGCGATCGTCCACCAGCGCGACGCCGGCCCCGGTGTCTTCGCCGAGGCGATCCGGGACGCGGGAGGCGAGCTCGACGAGTGGACGCTGGCCGAGCGGCCCCAGCCGCCCGCCGACCCGTCCGGCTATGACGCCGTCCTCGTCCTCGGCGGCGCGATGAACGTCGACGAAGGCGAGCGACACGGCTGGATCGCCGAGGAGGAGGCGTTGCTGCGGGAGCTGCTCGCGCGCGAGGTGCCGCTGCTCGGGCTCTGCCTCGGCGGCCAGTTGCTCGCGGCAGCGGCCGGAGCCCAGCCCCGCCGCGCATCCCGACCCGAGATCGGCTGGCACCGGGTGGAGGTCACGGCCGAGGGAGAAGACGACCCTTTGCTCGCTCCCCTCGCCCCAGCCTTCGAGGCATTCCAGTGGCACAGCTACGAGTTCCCGCTGCCGCCAGGCGCCGTCCCCCTCGCCCGCAGCGAGGCCTGCCTTCAGGCGTGCCGCCTCGGCGAGCGCGCCTGGGCGCTCCAGTTCCACCCCGAGGTCAGCCGCGAAGACGCCCTCCACTGGATCGACGACTACGAGGCCGACCCCGACGCCGTCCGCATCGGCATCGACCCCGCGGCGCTCGGCCCCGAGACCGAAGCGAATATCGGCGCCTTCAACCAGCTCGGCCGGGGGCTGTGCCGTCGCTGGCTTGAAAAATGATTTCTGAGTATTAGATACTTCGGACATGAATCGGCGTTTGGTCATCGGCCTCGGAGCAGCGCTTCTGGTTGCCGTGCTCGTCATCTGGATCACCGGCATCGCCTCAACCGCCGGCAGCCCCGAGCCACCTCCATTTTCAGTTACCGAATCTGAGGTGCGGGCCGAATGCATGACTGGGACCCTCATCCCACAATCAGGGGGGAGGGTGGCGACCGCGGAAGCGGCGCCTCCGCATGACTGGCGGCTGATCGAAAAGGCGCCTGGGGCAATGCCGGCCGAACGCGGCGCAGTGCGCGTCACCTTGCGGCAGAACCAGAACCCCTCGGCGGAAGAGGTCACGCTGACCGGCGTCGAGTTCCACGTCTCCAACCTCGGCCTGCGCCCAATCGGGTCGGTGTTCTTCCGCCCGTGCAAACGCCGACTGGCCGGAGCGGCGATCGAAACCGACCTCGACGGCTACACCCACACGGTCATCTCGAGTGCGCAGCATGGAGCCCTTGGGGCCGGATTTCACCTCCCCCACCACTCCTCGCCGATCCATTTCCCGTGGACCGTCTCCCTGGCGAAGCCCCTGAACCTGTATCTAGTGGTGCAGGCTCGGGATATCTACGCCGGCTGGACCGCCCGCATCTCCTGGGCCAGCGCATCGAGCCACGGCGTTATCCAGGTCGACAACGGCGGCAAGAAATACTTGGTCGTGGATGGAAAAGGCAGTAGCTGGTTCAAGCCCGGGCCGGGCGGTCAATGGGTGGGTTCGGGAGCGTCCCGCTGGATCGGGGTCAAGTAGGCCGAGGAGAGGCCGCCGTCGACGAGGAAGGTGCTGGCGGTGACGAAGCTGGAGTCGTCGCCGGCGAGGAAGAGGGCGGCCTTGGCGATCTCCTCGGGCTCGCCGAAGCGGCCCATCGGGATGTGGACGAGGCGCTTCGCGGCCCGCTCGGGGTCCTTGGCGAACAGCTCCTTCAGCAGCGGCGTGTTGACCGGGCCTGGGCAGAGGGCGTTGACGCGGACGCCGCGGTCGGCGAACTCGACCCCGAGCTCGCGCGAGAGCGAGAGGACCGCGCCCTTGGAGGCGGTGTAGGAGGCCTGCGAGACGGCGGCGCCCATCACCGCGACGAAGGAGGCGACGTTGATCACCGAGCCGCCACCCGCCTCGAGCAGGTGCGGGATGCCGTGCTTGCAGCAGAGGAAGACGCTGCGCAGGTTGACGTCCTGGACCCGCTGCCAGGACTCGAGGCTGGTCTCCAGCACCGAGCCGTCGTCGGTTGGGTTGATCCCGGCGTTGTTCATCAGCACGTCGATGCGGCCGAACTGCTCGCGCGCCTCGGCGAGGGCGGAGCGGACCTGCTCCTCGTCGGCGACGTCGGCGGCGATCGTCAGCGCCCCCACCGCCTGCTCGGCGTCGAGGTCGATGCCGACGACCTTCGCCCCCTCGGCCGCGAACAGCCGCGCCGACTCGGCGCCGATCCCGCTCGCGGTGCCGGTGATGACGCAGACCTTCCCCTCCAGCCTTGCGGACATCGGCTCAGCTCCCCTCGGTCGCGTAGTAGACGTTCTTCACCTCGGTGTAGTGGTCGAGCGCGTCGGGCCCCAGCTCCCGCCCCACGCCCGACTGCTTGAAGCCGCCGAAGGGAGTCGACACCCGCACCGAGGTGTTCGAGTTGATCGAGACCACCCCGGTCTCGATCGCCCGCGCCACCCGCATAGCCCGCGCCCCGTCTCGGGTCCAAATCGAGCCGGAGAGGCCGTAGATCGTCTCGTTGGCGAGCCGCACCGCCTCCTCCTCGTCGTCGAAGGGGATGACGCAGGCGACCGGGCCGAAGATCTCCTCGGCGGCGGCGCGGTCGTCGTTGGCGACCGGCGCCAGCACCGTCGGCGGGAACCAGTAGCCGGGCCCGTCGGGGGCGCTGCCGCGGATCGCCACCGGCGCGCCCTGGGGGACGTAGCTCGCCACCGTCTCGCGCTGGCCGGCGGAGATCAGCGGCCCCATCTGGGTTGCCTCGTCGAGCGGGTCGCCGACCTCGATCCCCTCGACCGCCGGCTGCAGCGCCGCGAGGAAGTCGTCGAGCGCGGCGCGCTCGACCAGGATCCGCGAGCGCGCGCAGCAGTCCTGGCCGGCGTTGCCGAAGACGGCCATAGGAGCGGCAGCCGCGGCCGCCTCGAGGTCCGCGTCGGCGAAGACGACGTTGGCCGACTTGCCGCCCAGCTCCAGCGTCACCCGCTTGATCGTCGCCGCGGCGCCGGCGGCGATCCCGCGGCCGACCTCGGTAGAGCCGGTGAAGGCGATCTTGGCGACGTCGGGGTGCTCGACCAGGCGGCGGCCGCAGACGCTGCCAGGACCGGCGACGACGTTCAGGACCCCCTCGGGCAGGCAGGCATCGAGGGCCAGCACCTCCAACTCCAGCGCGGTCAGCGGCGTCAGCTCCGCCGGCTTCAGCACCACGCAGTTGCCGGCGGCCAGCGCCGGCGCCACCTTCCAGGAGGCGATCGTCAACGGGAAGTTCCAGGGAACGATCAGGCCGACCACCCCGAGCGGCTCGCGGAAGGTCATGTCGACGCCGCCGGCGACCGGGATCGTCTGCCCCAGCAGCCGCTCCGGCGCCCCCGCGTAATAGCGGAAGGTCTCGATCACCATTTCCATCTCGCCGCGGGCGTCGGCGATCGGCTTGCCGGCGTTGCGTGCCTCCAGCTGGGCCAGGGTCTCGCAGCGGTCTTCGATCGCCGCGGCGAGGTCGAGCAGCAGCCCCGCCCGGTCGCCGGGCGAGACCGCCCGCCAGGCGGGGAAGGCTGCCTTCGCCCGCGCCACCGCCGCGTCGACCTCCTCGACCCCGGCCCGCGGCACCTCGGCCAGCACCTGCTCGGTCGCCGGCTCGATCACCTCGATCGTCGCGCCCTCAGACATGGCCGTCCTCGGTTCCGTGGTTCCTTTGTCCGGATATAGAGGACAAAGGAACCACGGAACTCCGCGCCGCCTCGACCAAGGCCGCGATCACCTTGGAGCTCTCGTCTTCCTCGGGATGCCAGATGACGCCGAGGGCGAAGTGCTTGCCGGGCAGCTCGATCGCCTCCGGCAGGTCGTCCTCCGCCGACCAACCCGTCACCTTCAGCCCCTCGCCGAGCTGGTCCACCCCTTGGTGATGGTGGGACCAGACGACGAAGGCCTCGACGCCGGCCGCCGTACAGGCGAGCGATTCCGGCTGCAGCCGCACGTGGTGCTCGCTGAAGGTGCCGGCGACGGACCGGTGCGCCTCGCTCCCCAGCGCCTCCGGCAGGTGCTGGACCAGCGTCCCGCCCAGGGCCACGTTCAGCAGCTGCATGCCGCGGCAGATTCCCAGCACCGGCATGTCGCGCTCCAGCGCCCGCCGCGCCAGCGCCAGCTCGAAGCGGTCGCGGTCGGGCCAGGTCCCCTTCGTCTCCGGGTGCGGCTCGGCGCCGTAGCTCGAGGGATCGACGTCGGCGCCACCGGCGAGCATCAGCCCGTCGACCCGGTCGAGCAGCAGGTCCGGCTCCTCGACGGCGGCCTCGTCGGGCGGCAGCACGATCGCGACCCCGCCCGCCCGCTGCACGCAGCGGACGTAGCTGCGCGGCGCCAGCGTCACTTCGTAGCCGTCCCAGACGCCCCACGACACCCGCTCGATCGCGGCGCAGATCCCGACGGTCGGGCGCGACATCAGAGCCTCTCGAACCCTCGGTAGCGCTCCCAGTCGGTGACGGCGGCCTCGAAGGCCTCGATCTCGACGCCGGCTCGGTTCAGGTAGTGGTCGACGACCTCCTGGCCAAATGCCGCGGCCGCCACCTCGCTCGCGGCGAAGGCGTCGCGGGCGGCGTAGATGTTCGACGGCACCCGCGGCTTCTCGGACTCGTACGCGTTGCCCTCGAAGGCCGGCTCCAGCGCCAGCTCCTCGTCGACGCCGTGCAGGCCGGCGGCGATCATCGCGCTCAGCGCCAGGTAGGGGTTGACGTCGGCCCCCGGCAGCCGGTTCTCCACCCGCAGCCCCTCGCCGTGCCCGACCACCCGCAGCGAGCAGGTGCGGTTGTCGTGCCCCCAGGCGACCGCGGTCGGCGCGAACGAGCCTTTAGCGAAGCGCTTGTAGGAGTTGACGTGCGGCGCGTAGAGCAGGGTCAGCTCCTCCATGCAGGCGAGCTGGCCGGCGACGAAATGGTCGAACAGCGCCTGGTCGGCGGCGAAGGCGTTCGACCCGTCCTCCCGCGCCAGCGAGCAGTGGATATGGCACGAGTTGCCCTCGCGCTCGTTGAACTTGGCCATGAAGGTGATCGCCTGCCCCTCCTGGGCGGCGATCTCCTTGGCGCCGTTCTTGTAGATCGCGTGGTTGTCGGCGCTGCGCAGGGCTACGTCGTAGCGGAAGTTGATCTCGTGCTGGCCGAGGTTGCACTCGCCCTTCGAGTTCTCGACCTTCATCCCCGCCCCGGCCATCTCGTTGCGGATGCGGCGGATCAGCGGCTCGACCCGCGAGGTCCCCAGCAGCGAGTAGTCGATGTTGTAGAGGTTGGCCGGCTCGAGGCCATGGAAGCCCTTCTTCCAGGCCTCCTCGTAGGTGTCCCGGAAGACGATGAACTCGAGCTCGCTGGCCGCGTTGGCGCTCATCCCCCGCTCCTGCAGCCGCGCCAGCTGACGGCGCAGGATCTGCCGCGGCGAGGCGGCGACTTCGCGCCCGTCGCCCCACTGGATGTCGGCCATCACCATCGCCGTCGCCGGCAGCCACGGCACCATCCGCAGCGTCTCCAGGTCCGGGACCATCGCGAAGTCGCCGTAGCCGGTGTCCCAGGAGCTCATCGCGTAGCCGCCGACCGTTTCCATGTCGACGTCGACCGCGAGCAGGTAGTTGCAGCCCTCGGCCCCGTGCTCGAGCACGTCGTCGAGGAAGTGCGTCGCGGTCAGCCGCTTGCCCTGCAGGCGGCCCTCCATGTCGGCGATCGCGAGCAGCACGGTGTCGACCGTGCCGTCCGCGACCGCCTTCTTCAGTTCCTCGACGGTCACCCGCGGAACGTTACGCCGACGCGCCTAGGGGCGAGCCGGGCCGACTTCGGGCTCGGGGCCGATCGCTTCCTCGATCTCGATCTCACGCACCTGCCCGGTGAAGTGCTTGCGGGCGGTCGTCATCCACCCGATCCAGGCCAGCAAGATCACCACTCCCACCGTCAGCGGCGCGTAGTTGAACGCCTCCCAGGTGAATTCGTCGTTCCAGGGAACCGCCAGCGGGGTGAACGGGAGGCAGAAGATGATCGTGATCAGGCCGACCCAGAAGGTGGCGAACGCGTTCATCCACTTGTACTTGCGGCCGTTGTTCCAGGGGCCGGGCTCGAAGTCGTCGCCCTTGCGCCAGCGCAGGTAGATCGGGATCACGTAGGCGATGTAGAGGCCGATGACGGTGATCGAGACCACCGCGAAGAAGGCGAAGGGCACGTTTTCGCCGTTCCCCTTCAGCGCCGGCAGGGTGATGAGCAGCGCTGCGGTCGCCATCGCCAGGACTGCGTAGATCGGAACCCTCTCCGAGTTGACCCGCGAGATTTTCGCCGAGGCCCGTTTGCCGAACCCTTTGTCGCGCGAGAACGCGTAACACATGCGCGAGGCGCTGGTCAGGCAGGCGGCGCCGCAGAAGAGCTGGCCGACGACGGAGATGATCAGGACGAACTTGCCCCAGCCGGAGCCCAGGGCTTCGACCAGCAGCGTCGGCGCGAAGCCGAGCGCTTCGTTGGCGCCGTCGACGTTGGTGACCGCAAAGGTGATCGCCAGCAGCACGATCCAGCCGATCAGCGCCGAGTAGAAGATCGACTTCCAGACGCCCTTCGCCGCCGACTCCGCGGCGCCATGGGTCTCCTCGGAGATGTGGGCCGAGGCGTCGAAGCCGGTGATCGTGTACTGGGTCAGCAGGAAGCCGAGCGGGAGCACGTAGAACCAGTACATGCTGCCGCTGAAGCCGCTGTTGTTGATCCGGTGGCCGAAGACGAAGCTGAAGCTCTGGTGGCCGTCGGGGACGAAGATGAGGACGAGGACGATCGCGGCGACGCCGAGCACGTGCCACCAGACCGAGACGCTGTTGACCAGCGAGAGCAGATGGGTGCGGCGGATGTTGACCGCGGTGTGGACGATCAGGATCAGCGCGAAGAGGAGGAAGACCTCCTCGAGGATGTGGACTTCGTCGCCGAAGTTGATCCCGAAGATGTTGACTTCGTAGAGGCCGAGGACGACGTTGAGGAAGGTCGCGCAGGCGTAGTCGACCGAGGCGACCACGGCGACCAGCCCGATCAGGTTGAACCAGCCGGTGAACCAGGCCCAGACCGGTCCGCCGAGGCGTCCCGCCCACCAGTAGATGCCGCCGGCGGTCGGATAGGCCGAGACCAACTCCGACATGCAGAAGCCGATGATCAGGATCGGGATCGAGATCAGCGGCCAGCCGATCGAGATCGCGATCGGGCCGCCGTTGTTCCAAGCCTGGCCGTAGGTGGTGAAGCAGCCGGCGAGAATCGAGATGATCGTGAACGAGATCGCGAAGTTGGAGAAGCCGCTCCACGCTCGGTTGAGGGTTTGTTTGTAACCGAGTTCCGCCAGCCGTTGTTCGTCGCGGCTGGGGGACGAAACGCTGCTCTCCATCAACCTCTCCCTTCCCGTGAGCTACCCAAGCTCTGTGGATAAAAGGTGTGCCGACCCGACCTAAAGGGTCGGAGCGAGCCTAGATGCTCGGCTTGACCGCTGTCAATGGGCAGGTAGAGAATCACCTACCGCTCTGATGACATCGCTGGCAGACACCCTGGGACCGATCGCCGCCCGCCTCGGCGAACCCGAAGGCGATCCGGTCGCGCTCGAGGGCGGGATCACCAACCGCAACTTCCTGGTCCGCTTCGCCGGCGAGGACGTGGTCGTGCGGCTGCCGGGCAAGGACACCGAGCTGCTCGGGATCGACCGGCTGGCCGAGCGGGCGGCGGGCGAGCTGGCGGCGCGGGCGGGGGTCGGGCCCGAAGTGGTGGCGATGCTCGACGACCCGCCCTGCCTGGTCACCCGCTTCGTCGTCGGCGAGCCGATGACGCCGGAGGAGCTGCGCGAACCGGCGGTGGTGACAGAGGTGGCGACGGCGCTGCGATCGCTGCACGCCTGCGAGGAACGCCTGCCGAACGGCTTCTCCAGCTTCCGCGTGGTCGAGTCCTACGCGGCGCGGATGGCCGACCGCGGCGCCACCGTTCCCGCCTCGTATGAGTGGGCCGCATCGGCGGCGCTGCGGATCGAAGCGACACTGGTCGGCCCCGAGCACGAGCCGGTCCCCTGCCACAACGACCTCCTCGCGGCCAACTTCATCCGCTCCCAGCAGGGCATCCGGATCGTCGACTGGGAGTACGCCGGGATGGGCGACCGCTACTTCGACCTCGGCAACTTCGCCGTCAACAACGAGCTCGACGAGGCGGACGAAGCGGCGCTGCTGAGCGCCTACTTCGAAGCGCCGGCGAGCGAGCGGCGGCTGGCGACCCTGCGGCTGATGCGCTTCATGTCCGACTTCCGCGAGGCGATGTGGGGGGCGGTGCAGAGCACGATCTCCGACCTCGACTTCGACTTCGCCGACTACTGCGAGAAGCACTTCGAACGGATGCGCGAGTTCGCCGGCGGCGGGCGGCTGGAGCAGCTGCTGGAGGAAGCCGCCGGTGCCGCGGGCTGAGCTGCCCGACCGCGCCCGCTGCGTTGTCGTCGGCGGCGGCGTCGGCGGCGCCTCGCTCGCCTACCACCTGGCGAAGCTCGGCTGGGACGACGTCGTCCTGCTCGAGCGCTCGCAGCTGACCTCCGGCTCGACCTTCCACAGCGCCGGGCTGGTCGGGCAGCTGCGCGGCTCGGTCTCGCTGACGAAGATGATGATGCACTCGGTCGACCTCTACCGGCGGCTGGGGGACGAGTCCGAGTTCGACCCCGGCTGGACCGAGTGCGGCGGCATCCGCTTGGCCTCCAGCGAGGAGCGGATGGAGGAGCTGCGGCGCCAGGCCGGCTGGGCGAAGACCTTCGGCCTGCCGCTGGAGCTGATCTCGGCGGCGGAGGCGAAGGAGCTGTTCCCGCTGATGTCGACCGAGGGGGTGGTCGGGGCAGCCTGGCTGCCGACCGACGGCTACATCGACCCGGCCCAGCTCACCTACGCGCTCGCCGACGGCGCCCGCCAGGGCGGCTGCCGCATCTTCACCAACACCCGGGTGACCGGGATCGAGGTCCGCGACGGCCGCGTGCGCGGGGTGCGGACCGAGCAGGGCGACGTCGAGGCCGAGGTGGTGGTCGACGCCGGCGGCATGTACGCGGCCGAGATCGCCCGCATGGCCGGCGTCCGCGTGCCGGTGATCCCGATGTCCCACCAGTACCTGGTCACCCAGCCGCTCGATGCGGTCCGCGAGGCACGCCAAAACCAAAAAGTCCGCCGGACCTTTGCTTCGCATAGCGGTGAAAAGGACCGGCACACTCGCGGGCACCTCCCCACGTTGCGTGACGCCGATCTTCTCGTCTACTACCGGGAGGACGGCGACGGGCTGGTGATGGGCGGCTACGAGCGGCAGAGCGAACCGGCCTTCCTCCCTGGCGGTCCGAGCCGGGTCGAGGCGATCCCGGCCGACTTCAACGGCCGCCTGCTGGAAGAAGACTGGGAGCGGTTCGAGGAGATCACCGAGAACTCGAAGCGACGAGTGCCGGCGATGGAGCAGATCACCGTCACCAAACTGATCAACGGCCCCGAGGCCTTCACGCCCGACAACGAGTTCTGCCTCGGCGAGACCGAGGTCGGCGGCTTCTTCGTCTGCGCCGGCTTCTGCGCCCACGGCCTGGCCGGCGCCGGCGGGATCGGCAAAGTCGTCGCCGAGTGGATCGTCGAGGGCGAACCGAGCCTCGACCTCTGGCACATGGACATCCGCCGCTTCGGCGCCCAGTACCGCTCGCCCGCCTACACCCAGGCGCGGATCGAGGAGACCTACGAGACCTACTACGACATCCGCTACCCACACCACGAGCGGCAGGCAGGGCGGCCGCTGCGGGTCTCGGCGGCCAATGCCTGGCACCGCGAGCACGACGCTGCCTTCGGGGAGAAGTCCGGCTGGGAGCGGGTCAACTGGTACGAGCGCAACGCGCCCGCCGGGGACGAGTCGCTGCGACCGCGCGGCTGGGCCGGGCAACATTGGTCGCCGGCGATCGGTGCCGAGCACCGCGCCACCCGCGAAGCGGTCGCGCTCTTCGACGAGACCTCCTTCGCCAAGCTGGAGATCGCGGGACCGGACGCGGCCGCCTTCCTCGAAGGCCTCTGCGACAACCGGGTCGCCCGCGGGGTCGGCCAGATCACCTACACGCAGATGCTCAACCAGCGCGGCGGCATCGAGTGCGACTTCACCGTCGCCCGCCTCGGGGAGGAGCGCTTCTCGATCGTCACCGGCACCGCCTTCGGCAACCACGACCGCGAGTGGATGCGGCGCCACCTGCCTGAAGACGGCGCGGTCCGGATCGACGACGTCACCTCACAGTGGGCCTGCTTCGGGATCTGGGGGCCGCGGGCGCGCGAGGTGCTGCAGCCGCTCACCCCTCAGGATCTCGACAACGAGGCCTTCCCGTACATGTCGCTGCGGGAGACGACGGTCGGCAACGTGCCGGTGCGGATGCTGCGGGTCACCTACGTCGGCGAGCTCGGCTGGGAGGTCTACTGCCCGACCGAGTACGGGCTGGGGTTGTGGCGGGCGTTGTGGGAGGCGGGGCAGCCGCACGGGATCGTCGCCGGCGGCTACCGGGCGATCGACAGCCTCCGGCTTGAGAAGGGCTACCGCGTCTGGGGCTACGACATCACCCCGGACGAGACCCCCTACGAGGGCGGGGTCGGCTTCTGCGTCAAGCTCGACAAGGAGGCGGCGTTCGTCGGCCGCGACGCGGTGGCGGCGGCGAAGGAGCGCGGGCCGCGGGTGCGGCTGCGCTGCCTCACCCTGGAGGACCCGCGCCGGGTCGCGCTCGGCAACGAGCCGGTCCGAGTCGGCGGCGACGTCGTCGGCCGGGTGACGACCGGCGGCTACGGCTATACCGTCGAGCGCTCGATCGCCTACGCCTACCTGCCGCCCGACCAGGCCAAACCGGGGACCGCGGTCGAGGTCGAGATCTTCGGCCGCTGGGTCGGGGGCGAGGTCGCGACCGAGCCGCTCTTCGACCCCAAGGGCGAGCGCGTCCGCGCCTAGGAAGCGCCGAGCCGCAGCGGTGCCGGCAGCAGGCCGGCGAGGATGTGCTCGGTCCCCTCGGTGTGCTCGCGCATCTGCCGCACCGCCCGCGCCACGTCCCCCTTGCGCAGCGCCTTGACCAGGCGCTCGTGCTGCTCGTTGGAGCTGATCAGAACCTCCGGCGGGTGGGCGATCAGCGCGATCAGGTCGCTCATCTGCGACTGCGTGTCGGTCATCGCGCTCAGCAGCCGCGGCGAGTGGGCCGCCTCGGCGATGCCGATGTGGAAGCGGATGTCGGTGCGCCGGTACTCGCCGAAGTCCTCCAGCTCGTCGGCCATCTTCGCGACCAGCTCCTCGAGCCGGTCGAACTGCTGCTCGCTGCCGCGTTCGGCGGCGAGCACCACGGCGCCGGTCTCGATCGCGACCCGGTAGTCCAGCGCCGCCCAGGCGCCCTGGTCGAGCGGCTCGCCGGCCTGCTCGCTCAGCGGCGGCTGCTCGGCGACGAAGGTTCCGCCCGTGCGCCCTCGCTGAGAGACGAGGTGCCCGCTCTGCACCAGCGCCGTCAGCGCCTGCCGCAGGGTCGAGCGCGAGATCTTCAACCGCCGCGCCAGCTCCCGCTCCGGCGGCAGCTTGCTCCCCGGCACCAAAAGGCCGCTGCGGATAGCGCTCCCCAAACGCTCGACCGTCTCCTCGAACGTACTCGCCGGCTGCACCGGCATAAACACGGCCTCGAGTGCCGCGTCCCTCTCCATGGAGGAACCGTACCGCCGATCCAGCCCTGCCGCTACGAATCCAGGTAGCGCTCCAGCGCCTCGCGGGCGAGGCTGCTGAGCGAGCGCCCCTCTTTGTCTGCGCGTTTCCAGGCGGCTTTGTAGATGTCCATCGGGACGCGACAGCTGACGCGCGGCGAGCGGCCTGCCTCACTCAGGGATGGGCGGCCGACGTAGCGCCGCTCGAGCTCGGACGGGTCCGGCGGGTTCTTCTCGATTTCTTCGGCCCACTGTTCGGCAAGCTCCTCGGTGATCACCGTGCCGCCGTGCGTCACCCCCAGCACTTCGTCATCCCTGGCTTCCGTTTTCCTCACTTTTTTCGCCATTTCCTCGCCTCCTCATACAGGCCCAAGAATCTGTCTCTGAGGTTCATCGCGTGGATCACCATGAATTCCTCTTCCTCGATTTCAGCTGCCACAACCTCGAGTCCGACCCCCTCCAAATCGTCACCGAGGAAGAAGACGCGCTTGTCTGGGCCGTTACTGAGGTCTTGGCTCCGGCGACGCTCGACGACCTGGAATCCGCATTGCTCGATGACGTAGAGAGACCGCTCTCTTGAAATGCGGTGCTTCGTAGCCGAGCGAGCGAAGCGGATGATCGGGTCGTCTGGCCAAACATTTTGTCTGACACTATAGCGGCGCTCTAGCTCCTCTTGAAGAACGTGCCGGAGCAGCCACGGCGGGTTGACCTCCTCATAACGATCTTTACCCGCGTAGATGAAGGCCCGCCCTTCGTCATCGAGGTGAAGGTAGTCCCGCGTCCAGTAATGCTTGTAGGCCTGTAGCCGGGTGCCGTCGGTCAGTTCCACCGCGTACATCAACATGAAGTCGCCGACGTGGTCGGGGGCGAAATTGAGCAGCGGCTCCCATTCGGGCTCGTCGACTCGAAGCGGCCTCCCTTTCCTGAGCTTTCGTCGCGGCACGCATCGCTAAGTCGCGAGGCATGTCGATTTCTCCCCCCTCTATTCGTCGTTGGGGTAAAAGGGGTCGGAAAGACCGGCCTTGCGAACGAAGGAGGAAGACCATGGGAAGGATCGTCGTAACCGAGTTCATCTCCCTCGACGGAGTGATCGAGGCGCCGGGCGGGGGCGAGGGCTACCGCCACGGGGGCTGGACCTTCGAGATCGCACGGGGCGAGGAGGGCGACAAGTTCAAGCTCGACGAGCTGATCGAGGCCGAGGCCCAGTTGCTCGGCCGGGTCACCTACGAGGGCTTCGCCGCCGCTTGGCCGCAGATGGAAGACGAGGCCGGCTTCGCCGAGAAGATGAACGGGATGCCGAAGTACGTCGTCTCCTCGACCCTCGAGCGGGCCGACTGGCAGAACACCACCATCCTCAGCGGCGACCCCGCCCAGTCCGTCGCCGCCCTCAAGGACGAAGTCGACGGCGTCATCCTCGTCGCCGGCAGCGCCACCCTGGTCAAGTCGCTGATCGAGAACGACCTCGTCGACGAGCTGCGCCTGATGGTCTTCCCCGTCCTCCTCGGCGAGGGCAAGCGCCTCTTCGCCGAAGGCGAGGCCAAGCACTCGCTGAAGCTGCTCGAGGCGAAGACCGTCGGCGACGGGATCTCTTTGGTGCGGTACGAGCGAGCGTAGAACCGGTCAGCTCTCGCGGGCCTCGCGCAATCGCTGCAGGTCCGCTAGATCCACCGGCCTCCCCGTATACGGAGTCGTCGCATAGTCGCCTGAGAAATTTTACTTTCTGCGCGCAACTTGTTGCAACTTCCTGTCTACACTTGTCATTATGGAGGCGGTGAGGCAAATGTGGAGCGACGACAGACTGGACAACCTGGAGCGCCGGGCAGAGTGTCTTCGCCGGGGCCAGTGCCAGTCTGCTCGTCACCCTCGTGGTGGCGCTGCTCAATTAGCAGGTCAACTGCGGGGTGTGCCGACCTCGTATTTCCCCGCGATGTAGACGATCTTTCGATCGCGCTCCTCGCTCGGGGTGTCTGACAACACCACGCCTCCATCTTCTTCCCGCTGGCCCAGCGCCGCTATGCAGTTGAGCCCAGATGCCTTCAGCGCTCGCCGTACCTCGTCGCCACCCCAATGGCGCTGTCGATGAACGTGGGTTTGGATACTCGACCCGCTAAGCCGAGCTTCGTAGATGCCCGCGGCTCCGGAGTCCGCGGTAAGGCCACGCCACTCCGACCCCTCGGCATTCGTATCCAGGACGCCGAGCGCGAAATCTTCGCGAAATAGGTTGAGCGTATTGGCGTCAAAGACGACGAGGCCATTGGTCTCGCTCAGGTTGCGCTTGACGCTGGCGAAGACCTGCTCGAGGTCCCCCTTCTCCGTCATGTAATTGACGACGTCGTTCAGGAGCAGAATCAGCTGAAAGCCTCGGTTCGACTGCGCCGCGCTACCGAGCGCGATCGGTGTGAGCTTTCTGGCGTCCATCACCATGAGGCGCACTCGGCTGCCGAATTTCCTCTTTGCCTCGGCCAACATCCCTGGCGAGACGTCGCAGCCGACGATCTGCCAGCCCCGGTCTAGGAGCGGCTCAAAGGCGCGGCCGGTTCCGCATCCGACATCGAGCGCCCAGCCTTTCCGCAACCCCCGCCTCTCGAGCTCCGGCAGGAGCACTTCCCCCAGCCACAGCTCGTAGTCGTTCTCCGCATTCGCCTCGTCATAGATGGGGGCGTATCGGTCATAGGCGTCTTTTACCGAAACGGACTCTGCTCCCGGCCGCCGAAGCCGCCGGGAGCTGATTATGGGCTCTTCCTCACCGCAGGGGTTCAGGAGCCCTTCCCCCTGGACTGGAGCGGAAGGGCCCCCTCCATCTTGATCATCAGCATGCGTTCACCTCCTCTCAATTCTCCACCAGTGGAGAGGATTCCACCGCAGGGGAGATTTCGCCATGAGGTCAACCGCAAGTGCCTGATTGAGGAACTAAGATCAATCACTCAAACTTGAGGAGGGAACATGGCGACGAGGGCCCAGCGGCGACAGGCAACTTCAAACCGGATCAAGGCGATGTCGCACCCACTTCGGGCGGAAGCCTTTAGGTTGATTCGCGATCGCGGCCCTTTGAGTCCTGCCCAAATAGCCCGCAAGCTGGAAACCGAACTAAAAGAAGTCAGCTACCACGTCCGCAAACTCAAGGAGTTCAACTGCGTGGAGGAAGTCGACCAACGGATCGTCCGAGGCGCCGTTGAGCACTTCTATCGCGCTACTGAGCAGCACATGATTGACACTGACGAGTGGATGGAGCTTGCTGAAGACGAGCCGCAAATGGCAGAGGCTCTGACCGATGAATTTATGCAGGCAATCGTTGATGACTACACGGAGTCACGTCGGGCCAGCATTGTGGGCCTCGACGAAGAGTTCTGGATCGTGCGGAAGCCCCTAATTCTCGATCCAGAAGGCGTCCGTGAAGCACTTAAGGCGTCGGAGGCCTACGAGGATGCCATGACGGAGATCGCTGCTCGTAGTGCGAGCCGCCGCCTTAAAGATGGGACCCCAGATATTCCAACGTCATCCTCGATCGTGTTTTTCAAAAGCCCTCTCCATGAACCTAACTCCTAGCGAAAAGTCTCCATCGGTTGAAGGTTGACGCCGGCGCTGTACTTCGTTTCACTATTGGCAGAAGACACCTGTTGCTTTTATTTGGCGGACCTTTCAATGACGTGAGCGCAACCAGCGTACCTGGAGCATTTGGCAACTAGCGCTGTACCGCCCCCACCGCCATCCAGAAATACGTTAAGCAGCGTTGACCCCTACGGGAGGACTAGAGCATGGCGAGAAGGAAGCGAAAAGTGGGAGCTGAGGGCCAGCAGCAAAAGCCTGCTCGATCGCCGCAGGAAGTGCTAGTCAAGGCTTTGAACCACCCACTCAGGGTTAAGGCATTAACGATTCTCTCTGAACGAATTGCCAGCCCCAAGGAAATCTCTAAGCAGCTGGGCGAGGAGTTGGCACGCGTTTCCTACCACGTACGGGTGCTACACCAAATGGGACTCATCAAGATCGTCGAAGAAGAGACGATACGGGGGGCGCTCGCCCATTACTACAGAGCTGTCGACAGGCCATTGATCGACAATTCGGGCTGGCAGAAGCTCGACCCAAAAGTCCGCAACGCCGTCTCAGGCTATGTGATCGAAACGCTGATGAACGATGCGGCTAACTCCCTTAGCGCCGGCGTCTTCGATCGCCGTGAAGATCGGCACCTCAGCCGCACTCCGCTGCGGCTCGATGAGGAGGGCTGGCGCAAGGTTTGTGAGATCCAGGCGGAAGCCGACGCGCGCATCCTCGAGGCCCAGGTGACAGCCGCAGAGCGCATGAACGGATCTGAAGGTAGAGAGATTCAGGTCATAGCCGGGATGCTCTGCTTCGAGGTACTGTCCTCGACTGAGAGTTAGGGATTCTCGGCATGTCTCGGGATGGACGAGTCCGCACGGAGGCTGTTGCGATCAGGTTCGGGCGAAACTTACGCAGCTGCCGGCAGCGCGCGGATTTTTCCCAGGCAGACCTCAGTGAGCTTGCATTGCTGCACCGAAGCGAGATCGGGGTATTGGAGCGGGGTTCGCGACTTTGCCGGGTCGACACGGTGATGAAGCTCGCCGGCTCACTGTCTATCCCCGCAACGGATCTGCTTGAGGGCATCGAATGGATTCCCGGAAGGCACTTTGCAATCCACGACGCCCGTGACCCCACACATAGAGGCTTGGGAAAGGCGGTCGGGACCCTCCGCAAATCAAGACAGATATCGCTTGCTGATCTTGCCACCCGTTCAGAACTAAACCGGCGTGAGCTGGAACAGATCGAGCGCGGGATTTTCGAACCGACCTGGGGGGAAATGCGACGGGTCGCCAAAGCCCTTCAGGTCCCGTTCCCTGAGTTCTGCAAACTCGTTGAGAAGTTCGATAGAGAGGCGCCGGGCTCGTCTGAACCATGACTTCTACAGCTCTTGGTCGACAATGGTGTTACGAGCGTCTTTTCCTCCCTGTCTTTTCACTCGCTTTACGGCGGGCCACTTTCAGTACCCGAAGCGGTTCACGCGATTGAAGCGATCAATCAGTGTCGCTTGCTGTATTGCACAATCTTTGTAATGCTTCAGCCGCCCACGTCTATTTCCAGCAGGGACCATTTGGAACACACGTCAGTCGGCAACTATCGCCGCGTAATAGCTAGGCGATTGCGAGAGAGAGTAGGCGAACTCGAGGAAGTTATCTTAGAACGGCTTAGTTCCGTAGCGGGTGCAGGTTCGCTCCAAGACAACAGGCCTTCGCCGCCGCCACGAGCGGTTCTGCGCGCCGCTCTTGATTACGGCTGTCATGCAATTGAACGTGAAGAGGGACCATTACCTCCTCTTCCCCATCCGGTCATAGCTCAGGCGCGGACGGCCGGCTCGATTGGACTTCCGCTTCCCACGCTGCTGATTCGGTACCTGACGGGTTACTCCGTCTTTAAGGACTTTGTGCTCAAGGAGCAGGAAGTGGGAGGTCTCCCCTTGGGACCCCCATCTCGCAAGTTGTTGAGTTCGATCGACTTGGTCTTTGAGCGGTTGGTTCGGGTCGTGTCGCAGGAGTATGAGCGAGAGATCCAAGCACGAGCGCAGTCGAGGGAGAGTCGTCACCTCACTTTGATTACGGAACTCCTCGCGGGGGAGCGGATGACCGTGCCTGTCTCATATGACTTTGATTTGCGACATATTGGAGTGGTGGGTAGTGGCCCAGGCATCTCCTCGATAATCAGAGATCTTGCGGCAGCTCTAAATAGTCGGTGTCTGGTGATTCATCCGTCTCCTGACGACGTATGGGCGTGGCTGGGAACGGCAGAAGGGTTCCGCGCAGAGCACTTGATAGACCTCTTGCCTTCTTCTATGCCTAAAGAGGCTCGGATTGCAATAGGAGAGCCCGCGGTTGCGCTCCTCGGCTGGAGGAGAACCCACCGCCAAGCTAAGGCCGCCTTCGGTGTAGCTGCGCAGGGTGCTCTGCCCATACTCCGTTATGCCGAGGTACCACTACTCGCTTCGGCAGCCCAAGACCAGCTTGTTCAAGCTTCTCTGCGGGAGATATACCTTGCTCCCCTGACCAGCGGCGGGGATGACGGCAAGACTCTCCGTAAGACGCTTCGTACCTATTTTGCTGCCGGGCGTAATGGTTCCTCGGCGGCCGCAGCCTTGGGTATAACCCGTCAAACCGTTGCGCTCCGACTACAGACTGTTGAAGAGAAGCTCGGCCAGCCTCTCGCTCAATGTGGCGACGCTCTCCACTTAGCGCTACAACTCGAAGAACTCGGATATATCGGCGCCAGCTATTGAACGTCGTACCTGACACAAGGGTTTCCCAATTCTCCGATCCACTGCTTGACAAACGTTAGGCCCCCGCCCTGGATTTTAGACGTTATGCAGGTGCATGAGCGTCTCTGACAGGAAACACTGCGCATTCGTTCGGGACTACGGTCTCGGTTCTTTGACTATCTACAAGGAGGCGAAATTGGCAGTATCTAGATCTAACATGCGACAGAAACTCTTGCCACTTAGAGTTCTGGCGGCACTTATCGCGGTGGCAGGAATGCTTTTGATTGCAGATCAAGCACCTCCGGCTCAGGCCGCAGGCTGCGAAAGCGGCTGGATCTGTGCTTGGAGTGGTTCGAACTACACGGGGACTCTGACCGGCTACGGCTGCCCAAGTGCTGGCGACCCTAACTGGTATGCACTCCTGCAAGCCTTTTCTGCGAAAAACCGCTGCTCTCAATCCTACGAATTCGGCTGGTTCGAAAACGGTACCGTCACTTGGAAGTTCTGTATGAACCCTGGGGGCGAACGTCCAAACCCTGGACGGTTCAACAGGGTGCGCTGGCACTGGGGAGTGTGCTGACCCCTGTTTAGCAGGAGGGCACGAAGATACTTAACACTTCGTGCTCTCCTATCTCCGTCTTTCTCACACTATGTGGGATGTATGGACTTTACGGCTGAGGCTGTTCGAAGGTGTGCTGGTACTGCGTGGAGGGGCCGCTGCCGTAGATCGGTTTGAACTGGCCCTGCTGATTGCAGGCTGGGGAGGCGATTTCGGCGGTGCTGTCCTTGCCGGCGAAGGCGTATTCCTTGACTCGTTTGAAGAGTTCTTCGGCGTTTTCGTCGACCGATTTTTTTTCGGTTTGGACGGAGCGTTCTTTGAAGGTTTCACTCTTCCCCGATTCCGGGTTCAGCGTCGCCACGATCCCGGTCGTGCACTGGCGAGTGTCGAAGCCCGGCAGGGCGCCGCTGACCAGGTCTTCCGCCCATTTCGGCGGGCTGTAGGCGCTGTTGCGGTTGATCGCCAGTCGCCGCGGATAGGTCGACAGCGTTTCCGGGTTCATCCCGCCGATCACCCGCAGGTAATGCGGCTGTTCTTCGCCTTCGCTTTCGGAGCCGCTCGGTGGGAGTTCGCCGCTGAAGGTCGCGGCGAGGTTGCCGAAGAAGCCGGCCAGGTCCGTCTTGTAGAGCTTCAGCCCGGTCAGGATCGGGTTGAGGTTGCGGATGAACGGGTCGAGCGCGCGCAGCAGCGGCGGGAATTCGTCGGCGAAGATCTTCCGCAGGGCGGCGAAGCCGGTCGGCGCCCGTTCGATCACCGGGCCGAGTCCTTCGAAGAAAGCCTTCGATTCCGGTGCCAGCTTCGAGAGTGAGATCAGCGTCGGGGAGAGCTGTTCGGCCGCCGGCACCAGCTGGCGCATCAGCGGGTCGGCCTCGAGCGAGAAGTCCTTCAGGCGGTGCACAGTTAACTTCGACTCGTCGAGGAAGGTCGGGAAGGCGCGGAAGAGCGCTTCGATGTCGCGGTCGCGCCGCGCCGTCGTCTGGAAGACGGCGTTGGAGCTCTGGATCAGGTCGGCGAGCTGGCCTTCGCGGCCGCGCAGCGAGCGGAAGGTGGTGGCGCCGTTGCGGAACAGCTGGGCGACCGCCAGTTCTTGGCTGGCGAGGACGCGGAAGAGCTTGTCGAATTCGTTGAAGGTCGGTTCGAGGCCGCCGATCGCGTAGGAGAGGTTCTGGCCCTGCCCGTTGATCGCCACCGCCGCTTCCTGCATCCATTCCTGGAAGGCGGCGCGGGTCTGCGAGTCGAAGGTGCGGAAGATCTCGTCGAGCTGGACCGATTCGGCGACGTTGGCCTCGGGCAGGGTGGCGCCGTCGCCGAGCTCGGGAGCCTTGCGCGAGCCCGGCGTCAATTCGATGTAGGTCTCCCCCAGGAGGGTCTTGGTGCGCAGGATCGCCCGCGTCGATTCCGGCAGCGGCGCGTACTGGTCGTCGATCGCGACCGTCGCCAGCGCCTGCTTGCGGTTTGGCGCCAGGACGATGTTCTGGACTTTGCCGACGTTGACGCCGGAGATGCGGACGTCGGACTGTTCGGCGAGCTGGGTCGCCTCGTTGAAGGGGACCTTCAGCTCGTAGCTCTTCGCCCGGAACGGCGTCGGCCCGCCGAAGGTGACCCAGAGGAAGAGCAGGATCCCGAAGCAGGACAGGGCGAAGCCGGTGATGACCAAGAGCTGGGTGGTGCTGGGGGCGCGCTTGCTCATTTCGTGCCCTTTTCGGTGTATTTGCACTTCCCGTCGCTCGTGAAGGAGACCGGAATTTCGGTACTACGCGGAACCGAGAGCAGTTCGATCAGCGTTTGCAGGAACGGCTTGCCCTGGAGCGTTTTCGCACCGGCGAACCCGTAGCCGAGATCGGCGCCGGTGCAGGAGATCAGCACCATGCCCCTGAGGACCGGCCCGCCGGCATCCTGGAGGTTGAAGGCGGCGTTGAAGTCGTGGTTGAGCCAGGGCAGGTAGAAGAGGTAGCCCGGTTTCGAGCCCTTCGGGTCGTAGGAGAGCTCGTTGAGGAAGGAGTTGAAGCCGCCCAGCGAGTTGCCGAAGTTGCGGACGGTCTTTTCGAACGGCTTGGCGGCTTCGGCGCCGTGGGTGAGGACCGGGCGGATTTCCCGCGTGAAGGGGCGGATCTGGTCGCGGATCGGGGCGGTGGTTTCCCTGAACAGGCGCTCGGTCGACTTGAACGCCGGCGTCAGCGCCTGCGCCTGCGGGATCAGCTTGATCAGAGTCGGGTAGGCGACCCGAGAGAAGTGGTTGGAGCTGGCGAGGCCGGCTTTGGCGGCCTGCAGGGAGCCGGGGAATTCTTCGAAGGCGGCCTGGATCGATTCCTGCTGGTTGGCGAAGTTGCCGAGCGCGTCCTTCGAGGAGGTGACGAAGCGCTTGATCTCGGTGTCGTGGCGGCCGAGTTCCGTCGTCAGCAGGCCGAAGTCGTGGATCACCCGCGAGAGGGCGACGCGGCGACCGGCCACCGCTTTGTTCAGCTTCGCCGTGTAGTGGACGAAGGGCTGGAAGCGGCGGAGGGCGCCCGAGAGCTGCCTGCCGCGGCCGCCGATCCCCTGGGCGCCGCCGGCGACCAGGAGCTGGATGTACTGCCTGGTGTCGGAATCGAGCGTGGCGAGAAAGGCGTCGAGGTTGGTGTTCGGTTCGGTCTGGGCGAGGGTGAATTCGGCCCCGTCTTCGACGTGCCCCTTTTCGTTCCCGGGTTCGATCTCGATGACCATGTCGTTGAGGTTCGTTTTCGGCCGCAGCAGGAAGCTGGCGTCGGGGTGGATCAGCTTCATGTACTTCGGCTCGATGTCCATGCCGACGACGGCATGGCCGTTTTCGAGGTCGACCGAGGTCACCTTGCCGATCTGGATCCCGGCGACGTCGACCGCCTGGCCCTGCCCCGGCGTCACCGCCTGCGCGGTCGAGAACTGGGCCGAGATGTGTTCGAATTCTTCGCCGACCAGCGGCAGCCACGAGGGCAGCGACGCTTTCTGGTTGACGAAGATCCCGAGCATCATCACGATGCCGGCGAGCGCGAGGACGACGATCGCGATCGTGTCCGTGCGACGGCCGCGGGCCTGCCGCGTCAGCCAGGCCCAGAAGTGGGCGACGCGGCCCTTTTCGCGGGTCGGCTCGCTCATGGGTTCACTCCCGCGACCGACGGCGAGGCGGGGCCGACCTGCCCGAGCGGCCCGTTCACGTCAGGCGGGCTGTTCGTGTAGCAGCGGACTTCCGGCTTCAGCGGCGGCTTGCCGCCGAGCTGAGGCTGCGTTCCCAGCGGGTCTTCGATCGTGTGCGCGTAGTTGATCGCATCGCTGAGGGTGCCGGGATTGCCGAACGGGTTCGGTTCGCCAACCAGCACGTTCCCGCCGCCGGCCTGGGCCCGCGCGTAGGGGCCGTTGCCGTCGAAGTTCTGCGCCACGCCGGCGAAGTTGACGAGGTTGTAGAGGAACTCGCGGTAGTTGGGGCCGCCGGTGCTGAAGCGGTCTTCGATCGTCTGGTCCATCGTCGGCACCATGACTTTGGTCGTGCAGACGCTGAGCTGGTTGATCGCCGGCACCGTCGTCCGCTTGCTGACCAGGGCGGCGCCCGCCAGAGCCGGGGTCGATTCCGCCAGCAGCTTGGCGACGCCGCCGCCCTCCTTCGCCGAGAGCAGCGGCCGCACCTGGGCGAGGAACGGTTTCGAGGAGCTGATCAGGCCGGGCAGCTCTTCGACCGCGGGTTCGAGCTCGATCGCGTAGGTGCGCAGCGGCGGCAGCGTCCGGTTGAGGCTGACCAGCGAGGCGTGGGTGATGCGCAGGGTCGGCGCCAGCAGGTGGATCGTGGTCGAGAGGTTCGCCGACTGGTTGGCGAGGGCGCCGGTGAAGACGTTGAAGTTGTCGATCAAGCCCTGCAGGTCGCGCTGGCGGCTGGCGAAGGCGCCGAAGGCCCGGCCGGCGCCCGAGACGAGCCGTTCGAGGTCGCGTTTTTCGGTGCCGAGCAGGGCATTGGTGACCTGCGAGCTGTAGCGCCCGGCGTCGCCGCCGTAGCGGAGGGCGCCGTTGAGGGCTTCGGCGCCGCTCTTGCCTTTCACCTCGGGCAGCTGGGTGGCGTCTTCTTCGGCGGTCGGTTTATGCGTCAGCGCCGTGCCGTAGCTCTCGAGCAGGCGGCTGAGGTCGGCGCGGACGGGCGACTGCAGCGCGGAGAGGACTTCGTCGATCTGGACCGCGGTCGAGGTGCGGCTGACCGGGATCGTGTCGCCGCTGCCCATTTCCGGCGCACTGGGGCTGCCGGGGTCGAGTTCGATGAAGAAGTTCCCCTCGAGGAAGATGCGGGGCCGGATCGCGGCGAAGGCATCGTCGTGGATCGGCTGCCCCGACCCGTCGACGGTGAAGGTCACCGTGGTGTTGTCGCCGTCGCGGCTGGTGGCGATGACTTTGCCGACGTCGACGCCGGCGACCCGCACCGGCGAGTTGGTGGCGATGTTGGCCGAGTTCGAGAAGGTCGCCTTGATCTCGTAGCCATAGCTGGTGAACGGCACGTGTTTGGTGAAGGCCAGGTAGGGCCCGACCGTGAAGAGGAGGATGAAGAGGATCGCGATCAGGGTGTTGCTCGGCCGCCAGCTGAAGCGGCCCCCCTTGGCCATTTGGGCGCGCCTGTCGCGCTCCGGCAGCCGGCTCACTTTTCCGCCTGCCCGCGCGTCGTCGCGCCCCAGAGTTCCGGCGCGTTGCCGATGATGGTCTTGCCCGCGACGTACTTCTCGTTGCCGGCTTCGCAGACTTCTTCCTGGCCCGGGGCCGCGGTCTTCGGGTAAGGGTTGTAGTGGAGGTGGTTTTCGCGGTCGCTCGGGTCGTTGGCCGGGGCGCTGGCGAAGGTGCTCTCGCTGTTCGGCCCTTCCGGCGGCGCGTTGGAGATGAACTGGAGCCAGTTGCCGTTGCTGTTGCCCTGGCTCGCCGCGTTGGCGATCTCACTGAAGGTGAGCGACCAGTAGTTGCAGACCGTCTGGCTGGGGACGATGTAGGTCAGCGACGGCTTCAGCAGCCGGTTGGTGTCGGTCAGGAGTTCGAGGCCGGTGAGGACGCCGGGCGCATCCTGGAAGTCGACCAGCGCTTCCGCCGTCGGCTGCAGCTGCGCGTTGAGGACCGGCGAGGCGTTCAGCACCGGCACCCCGGCGTGGAGCGATTCGGCGATGATCGGCGAGGTTTCGGCGAGCGCTTTGACGCCCGGGCGCAGGGCGGTGAAGAAGCGGCCGGTGTCGCGGAGGAAGGGGTTGATCTGCGGCAGGTCGGCGTTGACCTCGGTCAGGGTCCCAGGGCTTTTTTCGATCGTTTCCTGGATGAACGGCCGCGAGACGCGGGCGAAGGCGCCGAAGGTGCGGTCGAGGGCGGCGAAGAGGCTCGCCTGCGTCTCCGCCACCGGCGCGACCGTCGCCGAGAGGTCCTCGAGCGCGCGCCAGAAGCCGGCGAAGTCGGTGCTCGGTTCGACGATCGTCCGCAGCACCGGCTGGCTGGTGACGGCGAACCGCCGCAGCGCGCCGATCGCTTCGTTCAGAGCCGGCCCGCGCCCGGCGAGGGCGTTGCCGAAGCCGGCGAGGTTCTGGCGGATCGCCTCCCGGGTCGGCTTGTCGAACATGTCGAAGAACTGGTCGATGTCGACCGGTTCCGGATGGGCCGCCTTGACGGGGATCGTTTCGCCCGCCTTGAAGCCCTTCTTCGAGTTGCCGGGCGTGACCTGCAGGAACTTCAGGCCCAGGGCCGACTTCGGCCGCACCGTGATCGTCGAGTCGACCGGCAGCGGTTCGGCGCTCTTGTCGAGGCTGAGCGAGAGTTCGGCCGCGAATTCGCCGTTGCCGACCGCGATCGGCACCACCTTCTTGACGATGCCGACGCGAACGCCGCCGATCCGCACCTCGTTGCCCTTGACCAGCGCGTCGGCGTTGGGCACCCGCGCCTTGAGGTTGTAGGTGGAGACGAACGGCAGCCCGTTGTTGGCGTTGTAGGCGAGGAAGACGGCGACGATCACGACCAGCACGGTCACCGCCCCGACCAAGATCGGGCTGCTGGCGACGCCGCTGAGTCCGCTGCGGTTCCTCATGGCCCCAGGAGGTAGTCGAGGAGGGGTTCGGTGCCGCCTCCGGTCTTCGAGGATTCGGAGATGCCGGCTTCGCCTTCGGATTCAGGGCCAGAGCCGGCGCTATTGCCCTGGCCGACGCCGATCGCCGGGCCCGGTTCGGCACCGGTCCCGCCGGTCCGTTCTTCCATGCCCTGCTGCAGGAGGCGGAAGAGGTCGGCGGCGCTGGTGCTGGCTTCGCCTACGGCCACGCCGGGACCGTGGAAGCGGGCCGCGCAGCCGCCACCTTCGGTGCCTGCGCTCCTCGCCGAGTATTCGAGGCAGGTCGACAGCGTCACTCGGGTGCGGCTGAAGTGCCCCTGTTGGTCGAACCCGTTCAGCGTGGCGGCGGAGTTGTAGATCAGGCTGGTCAGCCCGTCCCAGCCTCCGGTCTTCTTCAGGTTCACCAGGAGGTTGGCGAGTTCCGAAGTGGGCACCACGCCCGACTTGGCCAGCGTCGCCGCCTTGCGCACGACCGGGTCCGCTTCGGCGAAGTACGGCCCCGAGGCTTCGCCGGCGTCGCCGAGGCTCTTCAGCGCCACCGTCAGCGCTTCCGAGAACGGGGTCAGCGTCCGCGTCGCGTCAGTCAGCGAGGGGGCGGCGGTGCCGAAGTCTTCGAACAGCGGCGCACCGGCGTCGGAGAAGGATTTGAGGCTGACCATCGTCTTGCGGAATTCGCGCAGGAAAGTGGGGAACTTCTGCAGCGCTTCTTCCAGTTCCGGCCCCTTTTCGGCGCTCGCTTCGGCGGCCGCGCCGGAGTTGCTGATGAAGCCGGCGACGTGGGCGCGCTCTCGCGAGAGCGGACCGAGGATTTCCTCCGAGTCGCTCGCCAACTGGGCCAGCTGGTTGCGCTGGGCGGAGAGGATGCCGAAGGCGCGGTCGACGTCGCGCAGGACCGGGTTCGCCCGCTTGACCAGGACCTTGAGGTCTTCGCCGCGGCCGGCGAGGCCGGCGCCGAGTTCGTTGAAGATGAGGCGGAAGCGCTGCGCATAGGGCAGCGTCTGGATGTCGTTGATCAGGTCCGGGTCGACGCTGGTGCCGTTGCTGCCGAGCGGCAGCAGGTACTCGCCTTCGCCCGGTTCCCCGTCTTCGATCTGATGCAGCGGCGGCGCCGGTTCCTCGCCCGGGGCCCGCGGCAGCGTCGGCCGACAGTCGACGAACTTCTCGCCGATCAGCGACTGCGGCCGGATCAGGCAGGTCGCGTCCTGGCGGAAGTCCTGGAAGCCGGGGTCGGTGATCTTCATGACGATGATCGCCTTGCCGGGCTTTTCGACCGGCTTGCCGTTCTTGTAGGCGACCGTTTCGCCGGGCATCGAGACGTTGACTTCTTCGATTTCGCCGACGTTGGCACCGGCCACCCGCACCTGCTCGCCGCTGACCATGAAGCCGCCGTTGTCGAAGACCGCCCGCACCCGGTAGCCGCTGGATTCGCCGCCGCCGGAGACCAGCAGGACCACGACGACGATCGCCGCCACCACCGCTGCCGCAAGTAGGAGTCGCCTGATCATGGTCCTGGTGGCACGTCGCCGGGGTTGCATTCGGAGGAGTCGACGCTGCCGCCGCCGACGAAGGGGTTGGAGCCGTCGGGGGCGGGCTGGGTGGCGCCGCCGGGACAGCGGCGGTGCACGCGCACCGAGGAGCCGAACGGTTCGTACTGCTGTTCTTTCTTGATTGGTTCCAGTTCGCTGCTGGTTTCGTTGTAGCGGAAGAGGTTCTGCAGGGACGTCACCGCACGCACGTAGTGGCCATTGCCGTCGTAGTAACCCGCGACCTGGCCGAGCTTGCTCAAGCCGTTGAAGAGGTCGGGCGTGTAGGCGCGGACGAAGTTGAGGTTCGGTTGGAAGGCGCGGACGCCCGCTTCGGCGTGCGGGAAGGCCTTCGAGGTCAGCTTCTGGACCGCTGGCAGCGTCGCCAGCAGGTCGCCGGCGTCGTTGCCCGGTCCCGGCTGGCTGACGGTCAGCCGCAGGTTGTGGGTGAACGGCAGCAGCTTCTGGAAGACCGGGCGCAGTTCGGCCAGGAACGGCGCCAGTTCCTTCGTCGCCGGCTTCGCCGTTTCGACCAGCGGTTCGAGGTCGTCGAGCGCCGCCCGCAGGTTGACGAAGGTGGTGTTCGACTGCCGCATCACCGGCGGCAGCTCGCGCAGGGTGGCGTCGAAGGCTTCGTTCTGGCTGGCGATTGCGCTGAAGGCCGTGTTGGCGTTGGAGATCGCGCTCGAGAGCTCTTCGCCGCGCCCGGCGACCGCGGTGGTCAGGCGCGAGGAGCTGACGATGAAGCGGGAGAGCAGCTGCTGGTCGGCGCTCAGTTCGTGGGCGAAGGCGCCGGCCCGGTTCAGCGCCGTGCCAAAGTACTTGTAGGCGTTGTTGCCGGTCTTCCCCTCACCCGAGTAGGTCGTCGCGTTGCCGCGGATGAATTCGCCGAGCGCTTCGCGAACGCGCGGCGGGAAGGTGTTGAAGAACTGGTCGATGTCGACCGGGGTCGTGGTCGAGGAGAGGCCGAGCTCGGCGCCTTCGTCGAGGGCGGGATTGCTGTTCGGCCCCGGGCTGATCGAGACGTAGTGGTTGGCGACGCCGGAGAGGGAGGTGGCACGGATCGCAGCGGTGGTGCCTTCATGCAGCTCCTGGTCGACTTCGACGTGGACCTCGGCGAGGTTGTTGTCGGTGAGGCCGATGCTTTCCACCGTGCCGGCCGGGGAGCCGCCGATCAGCACCTGGTTGTCGGGCACCAGCTGGCCGGCGTTTTGGAAGACCAAGGTGTACTTGTGCCCGCCGCCGCCGCTGAGAAGGACGACCGCGAGCACGATCACCGCCACGGCGAGGGCGGCGATCACCGCGATTCGCGCTGGGGTAGTCCCCCGGCTTGCCGCCGGGCCAGTCTCCTCGCTCAAGGGTTTGGCAGCCACGGATCGTCGCTTGCTTTCAAGTTCGCCGGCCCCTCCGACCCGGCAGAACGGCTGCAAGATCGTATCCAAGGGGGTCCTTGTTAGAACCCGCTGAGCAGGGACTTAACTCGAATTCAACGCCCCCGTCGGAGCTCCTACACGTTGAATTTCGGAATTGCCCGCGCCAGCGGCTTCGGCAGCCACCAGACGCGGTCGCCGAGAAGGAGCATCAGAGCGGGGAGAAGGACGATCCGGACGACGGTGGCGTCGAGGATGACGGCGACGGTGAGGCCGATGCCGAGCTGGCTGACGGTGGCGATCGGGGCGCCGGCGAAGGCGATGAAGACCGCCATCATGATCGCCGCCGCGCCGGTGATCACGCCGGCGGTGCGCTCGAGTCCGAAGTTGACCGCGGCGGCGTTGTCGCCATGGGTGTCGTAGTGCTCGCGCATGCGGCTGAGGAGGAAGACCGCGTAGTCGATCGAGAGGCCGAAGACGAGGCCGAAGATCATCGTCGCCCCGACCGCGTCGACGTAGTTGTGGCCGCCCAGCGGCCAGCTGTCCGGGACGTGGAAGAGGAGGGTGAGGACACCGAAGGCGACCGCCACCGTGAGCAGGTTGAGCAGCACCGCGATCGCCGCCAGCAGCAGCGCCCGCAGCACCACCATCAGGACCAGGAAGGTGGCGATGGTGATCGCGAAGACGATCCAGGGGATCCGCTCGCGGGTGACGCGGCTGTAGTCGTTGAGCTGGGCGGCGCCACCGGCGACCCCGGTCGTCAGGTCGGCTTCTTCGGCGAGCTCGGCGGCGTCGCTGTTCAGTTTCTCGTTGAGGCTGATCGAGCCAGGGGTGTTGAAGCTGTAGTCGGAGACGACCAGCATCGTCGCCGCCTGGCCGCCGCGGCGGAGGTCGATCGTTTCACCGATCGCCTTGCGGGTCTTCGGCGGCGTCCCGTCGAGCGCCGAGAGCACGAAGTAGCCGGAGTTGAAGAGCCCCGGGGTCGAGTCGGCGACGCGGGTCGCCTGCTGACGGATCCTCGACTTGCCGGCGAGCACCTGCACGCTCGCTCTTTCCAGCCCGCTTTCCAGCGGCGCGCTTTCGCTGGCGCCGTTCAGCAGGCCGGCGGCGAGCGCTTCGGCGCCGCCGCCGAGGCGGTCGATCCCGCCGACCAGCGTCGTCGCCCCGCCGGCAAGCCGCGAGAGCCCGCTGCCCAGCCGCTGCGCTTCCCTGGAGAGGCGAGCCGCCCCGGCGGCGAGCTTCTCGCTGCCGCGGTGCAGTTTTCGCACGCCGTCGTTCAGCTTCTCGGCGCCACGCTCGATTTTTTCCAGTTCGTGGATCGTCGAGAGCAGGAAGAAGGTGATCGACTTCGCTTCTTCGTGATCGTCGAGAAGGCGTTCGTCCAGCGCCCCCAGTTCGCTCGGCAGGCCGTTGACGGCGCCCCCGGCCTGCTGCACCGCTTCCAGCGCCGCGGCATATTCGGGATCGCTTTTCCCGACCGTCATCGCCTGCAGATGCGCCAAGGCCTCGGCCAGCTTTTCTTCCGCTTCCTTCGCCGGCGCGATCAGTTCCGGCAGCTTTTCGTTCGCGTCTTCGTTCAGCGACTTCTGCAAGCTGCGCGATTTGGGCAGCGGGTTCTGGCGGAGGACCGGGATGATCCCGTCGCGCAGCCCGAGCGTGAGCTGCAGGACCCCGACTTCCGTCAGGCCGAGGGCGTGGGACAGTTTCTTCGTCCCCTTGGCGAAGCGCTCGAGGGCGTTGATCGCCCTGCCGCTGCCGCTGGTTGCCCGGCTCAGCCCGCGGGCGATCTGCAGCGCTCCCTCGCCGGCCCGGTCCGCTCCCGTCGCCAGCAGGCCGGCGCCGTTGCTCGCTTCGGTGATCCCTTCGCGCAGCTGCGCCACCCCGCCGGCGGCCACGGCGAGGTTGCGGCCGAGTTTGCCGAGGCGTTTGACCGGCCCGTAGTTGCCCTTCGAGGAGAGGACCGCGTTGCCCAGGTCCTGCAGGGGTTCGACCCGTTTCGTCGCTTCGCCGGGGCCGATCACCGCCTGCACGCCCGGAGTCTTCGCCAGCCGCTTCTGGAAGGTGGCGAGCGCGGCGCTGCTCTTCGCTTCGGTGATCGGGCCTTCCTTGGCGACGGCGACCACCTGGAAGGGCGCGTCCCAGCCGGGGCCGATGGCGCTGTCGACGAGTTCGGCGTCCCGCCGGGCGGGAGCGTCCTTGGAGAGCTGTTCGGGGCTCGGCGGCCCCGTCTTCAGACCGATCGCCGGCGCCGCCAGCAGGAGGAGGACGGCGCCGATCAGCAGCGCCGCCACCGCCGGTTTCCGCAGCGCCGCGCTGACCGCCACCATCAGCCGCGAGCGCCCGCCCTTCGGCGCGCCGCCGAGCCGCCAGAGGTTCACCCGCGGTCCCAGCAGGGTGAGGATCGCCGGCCCGACGATGGTGGCGACGGAGATGCTGAGGATCACCACCATGCAGACCGTCCCCGCCAGCGAGGCCAGCAGCGAGCCGGGCAGGATGAAGAGCGAGACGATCATCGAGAGCAGCAGCGTGCTGCCGGCGAACATCACCGTGCGCCCGGCGTGGCGACGGGTGATCCGCGCCGCGTCGACCGGCTCCGCTCCCTCGGCCAGCTCCTCGCGGAAGCGCGAGACCATCAGCAGCGCGTAGTCGACCCCCAGCGCCAGCCCCATCATCGAGCAGACGGTCAGGGCGAAGGCGTCGATCTCGAACCAGGAGGTGAAGAAGTAGAGGATCCCGCGCGAGGCGATCACCGTGACGGCGCCGAAGGCGAGCGGGATCGCCGCCGCGATCGGCGAGCGGAAGACCAGCAGGAGGATGATCAGCAGGAACGGGAGCGCGATCAGCTCGCCCCGCTCGCTCGCCTTCAGGTTCCCGTCCTGGATCGCGCGCGAGAGGCTGGCGTAGCCGGTCTGGGTCGCGTGGACGGGCGCGTGGACCTGTTCTTCCAGCACCCGGTTCAGGTGCGGCACGGTGTCGTTGACCGCGGTCTTCACGTCGACGTGGAAGTCGGCGAGGATCAGCGCCCGGTTCGGCTGCGGGCGCAGGCGCTGCACCGAGCCGGTGTCCCAGGGGGAGAGCGTGGTGACGCGGGGGTCCTGCCGCAGGGCGCGGACCAGGCGCGGGCCCTGGCGGTCGATCGCCGCCGCCGGGCCCTGGAGCAGGATCGCGAACGGCGCCGAGTCGCCGAAGTGTTCCCGCAGCAGTTCGTTGCCGTGGAACGACTCGGTCCCGGGGACGTCGAGCGTGGTCGGGTCGAGACGGCCGTTGACCCCGGTGCCGATTGCCCCCAGGGCAACCAGGAGGACCGCGGCGATCGCCAGCACGCTGCGCGGGTGGCGCAGCAGCCATGGCTGGTCGTGCCGTGCGCCCTTGCGCGGAGTACGCTGCCGTCCCCTGCCGATCCTCCTTCCCACGGCTGGTAGTTTGGCGGTAGAGGCAACGGGAGGGAGGATTCGATGCGGAAGACTTTGTTAAGGGTGAATGTGCTGGCTGCGGCGCTGCTGCTGGCCGTGGTGGGCTCGGCGCTGGCGATCGAGCTGCACGCGTCGAATCTCGTCATCACCACCGACGGCGGGTTCACGCCGACGACGCTGCCCAAGCACGGCTTCGCGCCGATCAAGCTGCACGGCTTCGGCAAGATCAGCACCGAAGACGGCTCGCCGCCGCCGGTGCTGGAAACGGTGACGATCTGGTTCGACAAGCACGGCGAAGTCGAGACGCGCGGGCTGCCCACCTGCACGCCCGGCAAACTGAAGGCGACGACGACCAAGCAGGCGCGCAAACTCTGCCCCGGCGCAATCGTCGGCAAAGGCTTCGGCACGGCCGAGGTGATCTTTCCCGAACAGCCGCCGATCCCCGCCTCCTCGCCGATCACCCTCTTCAACGCGAAGCCGAAACACGGCAACCCGGTCGTGCTCGCCCACGCCCACCTGACCGTGCCGGGGCCGACGACGTTCGTCGTCCCGATTGAAATTCAAAGGGTGCACGACGGACGCTACGGCTTCAAGACCGAAGCGAAAATCCCGAAGATCGCCGGTGGCGCCGGGATCCCCCTCTACGCCCGGCTGACCGTCGGCCGCGAATGGAAGTTCAAGGGCAAGACGCTGAGCTTCGCCAACGCCGGCTGCCCCGACGGTCGCCTGCAGGCGAAAGTGCAAACCCGTTTCAAGGACGGCACCTTCCTCCAGGGCTCCCTGTTCAAACGTTGCAAGGGAGTCTGATTGAGAGCACCGATCCGCAAAGCCGCCGCCTTCGCTGTCCTGCTGACGGCGGGGATCTGCGCGACGGCCTACGCGATCACCGCCGAAGTCGGGCCGGTCTGGGTCAGCGCCACCGCGACGGTGCAGCCGCGGGAGCTGCCGAAACGCGGCAACGCGCCGATCGTCCTCAGCAGCGTCACCCGGGTCGGCACCCACGACGGCTCGACGCCGCCGACGCTGAAGACGCTCCTCTTCGTCCTCGACAAGAACGGGACGCTCGACGCCAAGGGCCTGCCGACCTGCACGACCGCCAAGCTCGAAGGCACCACTCCCAGCCAGGCGCGCAAGCGCTGCGCCGGCGCCCTCGTCGGCAGGGGGACCGCCAAGGTCCTGGTGACGATGCCGGGGAAAGCCCCCTTCACGACCACCTCCCCGCTCTCCTTCTTCAACGGCCCCCGGGTCGGCGGCATGCCGACCCTGATCGCCCACGGTTACGAGACGGTGCCGGCACCGAAGACGCTGCTGGTCCCGATCCCGATCGAACGCATCTCCGGCGGCCGCTACGGCTATCGCGTCGAGGTCGACCTGCCCGAATTCGCCGGCGGCTACGGGGCGCCCCTCCTCGCCGAAGCGAACATCGGGGCGACGCGGATGCGGGGCGGCAAGAGGGTCGGCTACATCAATGCCCACTGCTCCGGCGGCCGGCTTCAGGTCACCGGCTCGGCGCGATTCACCAACGGCGACTTCTTCCCGGTGACGCTGACCTCGCCATGTCACTTCCCAAGCTAGTCAAGGCCGCGCTGATCGCGATCTCGATTGCGGCGCTCGCCGGCGGCTCGGCCAGCGGAGACGGGGCCCTGGTGGAAGTCGGCGACCTCGTCCTGCGAGCCGACGGCGGCTTCCAGCCGCAGACGCTGCCGCGGCGCCGATACGCGCCGATCGACTTCCAGGGCCATGCCGACATCACCGCCAAAGGCGGCGGCAGGCCATCGCCTCTGCAGCAGGCGCTGATCGACTTCGACCGCGACGGTCGCCTCAGCGTCGCTGGCCTGCCGACCTGTGCGCCGGAGACGATCGCCGGCGCGAGCACCGAAGAAGCGCGGCAGGCCTGTCGCGGCGCCCTCGTCGGGACCGGCCGGGTCGACGCCCTCGTCTCCCTCCCCGGCGGCACCGTCAAAGCGAGCTCGCCGCTGACGATCTTCAACGGCCCGCGCCTGGAAACCGGCCCGAGCGCGATCCTCCACGCCCGCTTCACCGTCCCCGCCACCGAGACCTATGCGATCGTCGTCCCGATCGAACGGCTTTCCGGCGGCTTCCGCTACCGCGCCCGCCTCGACCTGCCCCCTCTCGCCAGCGGGCTCGGCGCCCTCACCCACATCGACGTCAAGATCGGCCGTCGCTACCGCGCCGGCGGCAAGCCGCGCAGCTACATCTCGGCCCGCTGCAGCGACAACGTCCTGCAGACCCACGGCCGCTTCCAGTTCGAAGACGGCACCGTCATCTCCGGCCAGGTAGAAAAGTTCTGCCGGAGCAAATAGCGACGAAAAGTGGGCCGTGAAGGGCTCGAACCTTCGACCTTGAGATTAAGAGTCTCCTGCTCTACCAACTGAGCTAACGGCCCGGGACGGGCAAGTATAGGAAGCTCGGCAGCTCGGGTGAAGACCGGGGGCGGCCGGCTTTATTCCGACAGTCCGCTGCCGCTGCCGAAGGCGCCGTTGAGCGCGCCCGAGGGGTTTTCGAGGCTTTCCGGATTGCCTTTTTTGGCTTTGCTGGCGGCCTTTTCGAGCTGGGCGGCTTTCTTCAGTTCCTGCTGGAATTTTTCCGCCCGTTCCTTGACTTCTTTCAACTGTTTGTCGAGCTGTTCGGCTTCGGATTTGGCCTGGGTTTTCTTTTCCGCTTCGGCCTGGGCCTTTTCGGCGGCGGCGAAGTCGCCGGTGAAGTAGGTGTAGAGGGCGAGGGTGCTGAGCGAGTTCAGCGTCGGGCGCTGCTTGGCGACGACCTGCTGCGCTTCGGTCGCCGCTTCGATGTTCCGCAGCGCCTCGGGGAAGCTGCGCGAGCGTTCGGCCAGCGTCACCAGCGCCGGCGCCATCAGCTGCGCGGTGCCGGCGTTCGGTTCGTCCGTCGTCTTCAGGTATTCCGACCAGGTGGAGCTCGCCTGCTGGTACTGCTGAACGGCCTTCACCAGGTCGTCTTCGCTCGGTTCCAGCGAGAGGGTGCTGTTGCCGGCGGAGACCTGGGTCCGGGCGAGCGACAGCAGCAGCTGTTCGCTTTCCGGTTCTTTGCGCAGTTTCGCTTCCAGCCGTTCGGCCTGTTCTTCGAAGGGCTTGGCGGCTTCGCTGGAGCCGCTGTTGCCGTTGAAGAGTTCGCCGACGTTGAGCGGGCCGACGACGAGGAAGAGGCTCGCGCCCATGAGGACTGCGAGGACGGCGTAGACGACTTTGACGACGTGTTTCCGCCGTCCGCGGATGTCGAAAACCATCCTGTGCTGGTCTTTGCCGCCTGAAGCCATCTCTCCCTTTCTACTCCTGCGGTGAGGGCTCGCCCATCGCGCCGCTGCGCCGCGGACGCCCCAACACCCGTGCCAGGACGATACTCAACTCATACAGAACAAGCAGCGGAACCATCTCAATCAGCATCGAGACCGGGTCGACTCCGGGCAGGGCGGCGGCGACGATCGCGATCACCAGGTAGGCGTAGCGCCGGTTGCGGGTCAGCTGCTCGACGCTGACGATCCCCAGCCGCGTCACCGCGATGATCGCCAGCGGCAGCTGGAAGATCAGCCCGCAGGCGATCTCGGTCATCGAGAAGAAGCTGTAGTAGTCGCGGGCGCGGAGCTGGACGTTGAACTGGTCGTCGTTGAAGTTGAGCAGGAAGTGGATCGCGGCCGGCATCACCGCGAAGTAGGCGAAGGCGATGCCAGCGAGGAAGAGCAGCGGGAAGAGCAGGAGGATCGGCAGGATCACCCGTCTCTCGGCCTCGCTGAAGGCGGGCAGGACGTAGGCGTACAGCTGCCAGAGGACGACCGGCAGCGAGAGCACGATCGCCCCGTAGGCGGAGACGGTCAGCGTCGTCGTGAACGGCTCGGTGACGCCGAAGGTGATCAGCCGGTTGTGGTTCGAGGGAAGCGGCCCCTGGGCGATTTCCAGCAGCAGGTGGTTCTGCCAGAAGCAGAGCGCCAGGGCGACGCCGAGGACGACGATGCAGACGATCAGCCGCGCCCGCAGCTCGTCGAGGTGCTCGACCAGGGTGAGGCGATCCTCGTGCGCGACCCCCTTGACGCGAGGCGACATCCTCGCGTCGCCTCAGCTGGGCTTGTTGCGGATGATCTCCGCCTCGGCCGGGTCGCCGTGGGCCTTCGCCGGCTCGGAGGGAGCGAGCGCCGGCTTGTCGTCGTCCTCGTCGTGGTCGCCGCCGATCGAGCCTTTGAACTCGCGGATCCCGCGGCCGAGGCTGCGGCCGAGCTCCGGCAGCCGTTTCGGCCCGAAGACCAGCAGGGCGATGATGAGGACGATTGCGATCTCTGGAAGTCCGACGTTTCCTGGCATCTAGCCCATGGTAACGGGGTGGGGGCCTTGCCGGATCAGCCTGGAGGGGGTTTTCGATCGACTTCTGCGGGGTTTCGTTGCAGACGATGAGGCGAATTACGGATCTAAGGAGCCCGCTGCTGCTGGATATTGCCTCCATGGGCGATGCCATCACCAACCGTTCCGCGGAGCGCTCGCTCCACATCTGCCCTGACTGCGGCTGCGGCCTGGTCCAGCCGACCTCCTGGGAGCAGGAGAGCAACCGCTCCCACTGGCGGGTCTGGCGGCGCTGCCCCGAATGCGAGTGGGCCGGCGAGGGGGTCCACGACGAGGTCGCGGTCGATGCCTACGACGAACAACTCGATCTCGGCGCGCACGAGCTCGCCGACGGGCTGCGGGCGCTGGAACACGCCAACATGAGTGAGATGGCCGACGCCTTCGTGATCGCCCTCTGGCAAGAGCTGATCACGGCGGACGATTTCCGGGTATAGCCCCGGGAGTGGGCTCGGCAAGAGACTTGAGCGGCACGGTGGCCTTGGTCACGGGTGCCTCCAGCGGCATCGGTGAGGCGACCGCCCGGCTGCTTGCCCGCGAGGGCGCGGCGGTGGCGATGGCGGCGCGGCGGACCGACCGGCTGGAGGCGCTCGGCGGCGAGATCGCCGACGCGGGCGGGACGGCGCTGCCGATCGAGGTCGACGTGGCGCAGCGGGAGCAGGCGGAGGCGGCTGTTGCCCGCACCGTCGAGGAGCTCGGCCGCCTCGACGTCCTCGTCAACAACGCCGGGGTGATGCTGCTGGGGCCGATCCTCGAGGCCCCGGTCGAGGAATGGGAGCGGATGATCGCGGTCAACCTGCGCGGGCTGATGTACGCATCGAAGGCGGCGATCCCCCACCTGCTCGCGGCGGCTGATGGCGAACGCAGCCTTCGGGGCGTCGCCGACATCGTCAACATCTCCTCGGTTGCCGGCCGCATCGCCCGCAGCGGCAGCGGCGTCTACAACGCGACCAAGTTCGGGGTCGGGGCCTTCAGCGAGTCCTTACGCCAGGAGGTGACCCGGCGCCACCTGCGGGTCTCGCTGGTAGAGCCGGGGGCGGTGGCGACGGAGCTGCAGGGCCACAACCGGCCCGGGGTCAAAGAGTCGATCGAGAAACGCTTCGAGGACATGGAGATCCTCCAAGCCGAGGACATCGCCGACGCGATCGGCTACGTGGTGACGCGGCCGCGGCACGTCGCGGTCAACGAGATCCTCGTCCGACCGACCGAGCAGGAGCAGTGATCAGCCGCCCGCCCCAACTGGGGCGGGCTGGCGGGGGTTAGCTGTAGCGCTGGACTACGCCGTCGGCGACCAGGGCGAGGAGCTGGCGCTGTTCGGGGTCGAAGTCGGCGCGCTCGAGCGACTGCTTGGCCTCGGCGACCATCTGCAGCGCCCGCGCTCGCACCCGCTCGAGCGCGCCGGTCGCCGCGATGCGGTCGCAGAGGGCCTCGGCGGCCTCAGCGTCGAGCGCCTGCAGGTCGACCTCGCGGATCGTCGGGTCGCTCTCGGCCGCCTCGATCAGCGGCAGCGTCACCGTGCCGTCGAGCAGGTCGGTGCCTCGCGCCTTGCCGGTCCGCTCCGGCGGGCCGCTGACGTCGAGAACGTCGTCGAGCAGCTGGAAGGAAAGCCCGACGCCGGCGCCGAACTCGCGCAGCTGCTCGTCCTCGCGTGCTAGCAGGCAGGCGCATTCGAAGAGCCGCGCCGTCTTCAGCCGGCAGCGCTCTAGGTAGCGCCCTTCAGCGATGCTGAGGTCGAAGCCGTCGCGGCGCTGGGCGAGCTCGCCGCGGGCGAGCGCGACCGAGGCATCGGCGAGGAGGGCGACCGCACGCTCGTCATCCGCCTCGGCGAGGAGGGCGAAGGCACGTGAGAAGAGCAGGTCGCCGGTGGCGGTCGCCCGCTCACGGCCGGAGGTGGCGGCCACGGTCGGCAGCCCGCGGCGCAGCGGCGCCTCGTCGAGGACGTCGTCGTGGACCAGGGTCGCCATGTGGACCAGCTCGATCGCGGCTGCCGCGCGCACGGCCTGACCGCTCCGCTCGGGCCCCGCGCAGAGGAGGACCAGCATCGGCCTCAGGCGCTTGCCGCCGGCGTCGAGCGTCGCCTTGGCGTCCTCGCCGAGCAGCTCGCCGTGGTCGGCGATCGACTGCCGCAGCAGCTCCTCGACCTCGCCGAGGCGCGCCGGCAGCCAACGGCTGGAGGCGTCGAGGACCGCCGTCACCGGCGGCGGCACCGAGGAGGGCCGGGTCACGCCCGGACGCCGGAGTGGATCGCGATGATCCCGCCGGCGAGCACGGTGTAGCGGATCGATTTGAAGCCGGCGTCGTCCATCTTCTCGGCCAGGCCGTGCGGGTTGGGGAAGCTGCGCACCGACTCCGGCAGGTAGGAGTAGGCCTCCGGGTTGCTGGAGAAGGCACCGAGCAGCGGCACGATCCGGTCGAACCAGAGCGAGAAGAAGAACGAGAGCGGTGGGCGCGCCGGCTGCGTGATCTCGAGGATCACCGCCCGGCCCCCCGGCTTCAGCACCCGCGCCATCTCGCGCAGGCCGCGATCGAGGTCGGCGAGGTTGCGGACGCCGAAGCCGACGGTGACGGCGTCGAAGCGCTCGCTGTCGTAAGGCAGCTCGAGGGCGTCGGCCCACTCGAAGCGCACCCCCTCGATACCGCGCCCGGCCGTCTTCTCCCGCGCCAGGTCGAGCATCGGCTCGGAGAAGTCGCAGCCGACGACGCGGCCGCCGGGGGTGACCAGCTGCGCCAGCTCCAGCGCCAGGTCGCCGGTGCCGCAGCAGACGTCGAGCGCTGAGTCTCCGGGCTGCAAACCAGTCTGCGCCGCCGCCCGCTCGCGCCAGCGGTGGTGGAGCCCGGCGGTCATCAGCGAGTTGAGCGCGTCGTAGCGGCCCGCCACCCGGTCGAACATGCGGTTGACCTGGCCGGCGAAGTCCGGCGATTGGCGGTTGTCGTTGATCGTGTCCATGGGATCGGGGTCGAGGCCCCTCCCTGGCCGCCTGCCTAGTCGAGCGAGGAGAGGAAGTTCGCCAGCTGTTGGATCTTCTGCGGCGGCAGTTCGCGGAAGGAGGGCATGATGCCCGGGCCGATTTCGACCGAGCGGATGATCGCAGCCCGCGGGATCCGGGAGGCGATGTGCGTCAGTTCCGGGCCCGGCCCGTTGTTGCCGTTCTCGCCCAATTTGTGGCAGGCGAGGCAGCCGGAGCTGGCAACGACCTCCTTGCCTTTTTCGTATTGGGGTGCCACCTTCATGTCGATCTCGGTCGGCGAGCCGCTGGTGGCGCCGGCGTAGGTGAGGTAGCCCATCGCCAGAATCGTGAGGATGCCGGCCGTGGTCGCGAGCGGGCGGCGCTCCGGGCGGCGCTCCGGGTTGTGGTCGTAGAACGGCAGCAGCAGCAGCAGGACCATGCAGATGGTCGGGATGCCGATCGTCGCGATCGGGACCAGCTCCGGCGGTTTGATCACGCGCAGGACCTCGAAGAGGAAGAAGAAGTACCACTCGGGGCGCGGCACGTAGGTGGTCGAGGTCGGGTCCGCCTTCGGCCCCTGCTCGGCGCCGAGGATCACCGACATCGCGATGATCACGCCGACGACGATCAGCGCCATCACCGAGTCCTTCATCACCGCGTAGGGGAAGAACGGCTTCCCCTTCTTCTTCAGAAGCTCGTATTCCTCGAGGTAGGCCTGCTTGTCCTGGGGCTTCATGCCGAGGCTCCGTTGCCCTGGCCGGAGACGGGAGCGCCGTTGACGCGGCCGTTGCCGTTGGCGCCGGCCTCGAGCTCGGCCGTCGGCATCGCGCCCTTCGGCCGCTCGGTCTTGACCCACGGCGGCGCCGTGGTGCCGAGCTTTACGACCAGGTACATGTGGGCGCCGATCAGGGCGATGATCGCCCCCGGCACCAGCAGCATGTGGATCGCGTAGAAGCGAGAGAGCGTGGTCGCCCCCAGCTCCGGGCCGGCGCGCAGGAAGTCACTCAGGTAGGGGCCGACGACAGGGCCGGTGCCGTTGATGTTGATGCCGACGATCGAGGCCCAGAAGGAGCGCTGGTCGAACGGCAGCAGGTAGCCGGTGAAGGCCATCGTCATCGTCAGGATCAGCAGCACGACGCCGATCACCCAGTTCAGCTCGCGCGGGTACTTGTAGGCGCCGAAGAAGAAGGTGCGGCCCATGTGGAGGAAGATCAGGATCACCATCACGCTCGAGCCCCACTTGTGCATGCCGTGGACGAACTGGCCGAGCGGGACGTCGTTGTTGATGTGGGCGATCGAGGCGTAGGCCTGGGTGGCCGAGGGCGTGTAGTACATCGCCAGGAAGACGCCGGTGACCGCTTGGACGATGAAGGCGAATAGCGTCGCCGAGCCGAGCGTGTAGAACCAGTTGGTCCCCTTCGGCACCTTGCGGTAGAGCATGCCGGTGAGGAAGCCGCTGGCGGCGAGCCGCTGGTCGACCCAGGCGAGGGCGTCGATCGGGGCCTCTTTGCCGCGGTCGAGCAGTTTCTCCCCGTGCGACTGCCGCCCCGGCGGAGCCGTCTTCAGGTCCTCCGGCGCCTGGCCCTTGGGCGTGCCGCCAGCGCCCGGCTTGGCGGGTTTGCGCAGCGGCGGCGGGACGACGGCGTCCGGGATCTTGGGGACGGGGATTTTCGGCATCAGGGCGGTGGGAAGGTAGAGGGTCGCGGCGGGTAGAGGTATTCCCAGATCCCGCCGGTGAACTCGCCGGGGTCGCGGGCGCGAACCGGTTCCATCTGGTTGGTGACGCTGTAGCGGGGTCCGAGCTCGACCTGGCCGCTGCGGACGCGGGTCTGGAACTGGTCGAGCGGGCGCACCGGCGGGCCGCCGATCCGCTTGCCCTGGAAGTCGTAGACGCCGCCGTGGCAAGGGCAGATGAAGTTGCCGGCGGCCTCGACGAAGCGGACCGGGCAGCCGAGGTGGGCGCAGCGATTGGAGACGGCGACGAACTTGCCGGGTTCTTCCCCCAGTTCTTCGGAGCTCTTGCGCACGTAGGCGGTGGTCTTGCCGGCGTCGCCGATCCCCTCGGTTTCGGTGAAGACGACCTGGCGATAGGTGTCTTCGACGAAGTCGGAGACCGGGCCGACCGCCTCCCAGCGCTCCTTGCCGCGGTGGAAGATCGGCGCGATTGCGAAGCCGACGGCGGGCAGCACGATGGCCGCCCCAGCCAGCCCGCCCAGCGCCTGGGCGCCAACCGTGAAGGCGCGGCGGCGCGTCATCGACTCCCCCTCGAAATAGCCGGGAGGGTCGGGCTTAGCCCGCTCCTGAATGGGCGCCTCCTCGGCCCCGTTTACCTTGTTCGCGTCGTCTGCCACAGGTCGGTTCGCGTAGGGCGACGAAGTCTATTGCTTGGAGGGTGTGACCTGCGTCACAGATGCCCATTTTTTGCGGGGACGGGGGGCGAGTTCAACGGGTTTGCCTTCTTAGGGTCCTATGAGATCGCGTGGAGCAGGCGGGGTGGTCATCAGGATCAGGCTGCTAGCAGCCTGCGCCATTGCCCTTTTCTTGCTTGTCAGGGGCCTCTATCCAGCCGACCTCCCCGAGAGCCGAAATCCTGACTTCGTCGACAACGTCTTCGATAACAGGGGCGTCCTTTGGGCGGCCCGCCTGCTGCTGGTATCCGCGGCGGGTGTTCTGGCCTTCGGCGGCATCTTCATCGTCGTATCTATCGGGATCCGGATGAAGAGCAAGGAATGGCTACGCCGGGCTGGGCCATTCGAGATCTCAGAAGGTCCCGTGCGCCAAACGAAGGATGAGGTCGACTTTTGGCGCCGAGCTGTTTTGGCAAGTCGAGGGGAAGCCGATGTCCTGCGAGGGCACCTCCGACGCTTCGAAGAACTGTTTGGAGATACTCGAAAAGACCGTTGATAATCTTTTGTCTGTGCTTATCTGAGGCTGTCGGAAAATGACTCAAGAGGAATTGGACAAGAAAATCGAGCGCACGCTGGCAGAGAGCCGTGCTGCGCTCAAGAAGGCCGATGCCTATTTCCGCTGGCTCGATCGGGAAGTGCCGATCCACGAAGCTAGGACGGAGCGGGTCTTCCGCGAACTGCGCGAAGAAGCTCGCCGCGGCAGACGACTAACCCGCTAGCGCGGGCCGGCGGCGATCTGCTCGGCGGCGGCGCGCCAGAGGTCTGGGATCGACTCTGTGTTCCCTTCGGCCTGAAGGCGGGCGCAGGTGCTGATCAGGTCGGAGAGGATGGCGACGGCGTGGGTGTCATTCAGGGCGGCGAGGCGGTCGAGGCCTAGGGCGTAGAGGTAGTCGCCGGCGAGCAGGGCGAGGTCGGGGTCGTGACCAGCGAGGAGGCGGGGCTGCTCGTAGTGGAGGAGGTAGCCCTCGCGAACCGCCTCGACGACGAGGGCGTACTCGGCGGGCGCCGCAGCGGCGCCTGGGCCGGCGACAGCGAGTTCGCCCAGCTCCGGCGCCTCAGCCGGGTCGATCACGTGGGGGGTTATCGGCGTGTCCTCGGCGCGCAGCTGGTCGGCGAGGGTCTGTAGCGCGTTCATCGCAGCGCCTCGTCGAGGGACTCGGCCGCCGCTTCCAGGGTCTGGTCGATCGCGGCCTCGTCGTGGGCGAGGGAGAAGAACCAGGCCTCGTACTGGGCCGGCGGCGGGTAGATGCCGCGCTCGAGCATCGCCCGGCAGAAGCGGGCGTGGGCGTCGGTGTCGCAGGCGGTCGCGGTGGCGAAGTCGGTGACCGGGGCCTCGCTGAAGAAGAGCGTGGCCAGGCCGGGGGCCGAGGCGACCTGCAGCGGCCGGTCCGCCACCAGCTGCTCGAAGCCGCGGGTAAGACGGTCGGTCAGCTCCCCCAGCCGCTTGTAGGCGGCGGCGTCGAGCTGCTCCAGCGTTGCCAGTCCGGCCGCGACCGCGAGCGGGTTGCCCGAGAGCGTTCCCGCCTGGTAGACGTCGCCGGCCGGGGCGATCCGTTCCATGTGCTCGCGCGGCCCGGCGTAGGCGGCCGCCGGCAGGCCGCCGCCGAGCACCTTGCCCATCACCGTCAGGTCGGGCTCGACCCCGAAGAGTTCCTGGGCGCCGCCGCGGGCGACGCGGAAGCCGGTGATCACCTCATCGAAGACCAGCAGCGCCCCCGCCTCGCGGGTCGCTTCGCGGAGGAAATCGAGAAAGCCCTTGGCCGGCGGGACCACGCCCATGTTGGCCGCGATCGGCTCGGCCAGCAGCGCCGCCACCTCGTGCTCCCGCAGCGCCCGGCTCACCGCCTCGCGGTCGTTCCACGGCACCACCGCGGTCGCCGCCGCCTGCGCCGGCAGCACGCCGGGGCTGCCCGGCACGCCGAGCGTCGCCAGGCCCGAGCCGGCGTCGGCGAGCAGGCCGTCGGAGTGGCCGTGGTAGGCACCGGCGAACTTGACCACTACCTCGCGGCCGGTCACCGCCCGCGCCAGCCGCACCGCGCTCATCGCCGCCTCGGTGCCGGAGCTGGTCATCCGCACCATCTCCACCGAGGGCACCCGCGCCGCCACCTCCTCGGCCAGCCGCACCTCCGCCAGGGTCGCCGCGCCGAAGCTGGTCCCGCGCTTGGCCGCTTCGATCACCGCCGCCACCACTGCCGGCTCGGCGTGACCGAGGATCATCGGCCCCCAGGAGCCGACCCAGTCGAGGTAGCGGTTGCCCTCGACGTCGAACAGCCAGGCGCCTTCGCCGCGTTCGACGAAGATCGGGTCGCGGCCGATCTGCCGCATTGCCCGGACCGGCGAGTTCACCCCTCCCGGCAGGACCAGCCTGGCACGCTCATATGGCGCCGCGCCGGCAGGCAGTTGGCCTGACGGCGCGTCTTTATGAATGTTCCGCCTCCCAGCGGGCGTAGTCCTCGGTGAAGTAGTGGAGGCGGATCTTCTTGTACTCGGTCGAGGAGTAGAGGGTGGCGCGGTCGTCGGGGCCCATCCCGCACTCGGCGGCGATCGCGTCGAGGACCGCGTCGCACTCCTCCTTCGAGCGGCCGTGGGCCATCGTGAAGACGCTGTAGGGCCAGTCCTCGTAGGTCGGCCGCTGGTAGCAGTGGGAGATGCCGCGGAAAGAGGCCATGCGACCGCCGACCTCGAGGATTTCGTCCTCGGGCACCTTCCAGACACCCATGCCGTTGGCGGAGAAGCCGGCGCGGCGGTGGTAGAGGATCGCCGCCACCCGGCGCAGGATCTTGCGGTCGACCATGTCGCGCAGGCGGTCGAGGATCTCCTCGGTCGAGATCCCGAGCTCGGCCGCGGCCGCGTCGTAGGGGCGCGCCACCGCCTCCATCGGGCCCTGCAGGGCGCGGATCAGGGCGATGTCGTCCTCGTCGTAGGGCTGCGCTTCCAGCTCGCGCGGGGGCGCCGCCTCGACCGGCGCCGCAAGCGCGTCGGTCCCCTTCTCCATCTCCAGGTTCATGTTGATTTTGAACAGGGTCAGGGTCGGCAGTTCCCGCATCGACTCCGCCCCGGTCTCCTCCATCAGCGCTTCCAGCGTCCCCTTCAGGCCGAGCTCCGAGTCGGGCGGGGTGGCGATCGTGAACCAGAGGTTGAAGTCGTGGGTGCGCAGGTAGTTGTGGGAGACGCCGGGGTGGGCGTTGACGATCCGCGCCGCTCGCTGGGGGTTCTCGGCATCGACTTTGGCCGCCACCAGCATCGACTCGTAGCCGAGGGCGCGGGTGTCGAAGATCGGCGTGATCTCGCGGATGATCCGGCCGTCGAGCAGGCGCTGGGTGCGGGCGAGCACGTCGTCGAGCTCGAGCTCCGCCTCGGAGGCGACGAGCGCGAACGGCTCGGGGTCGAGCGGGAAGCTCGACTGCAGCAGGTTCATCAGCCGCTTGTCGGTCTCGTCGAGCGGGATCGCGGAGCCGTCCTTGCGGCTGCGCGCCTTCGACTGCGGCACTTTCACCGAAGCCACTCGGCTGCCTCCTTCGCGTAGTAGGTGACGATCGCGTCGGCGCCGGCGCGGCGGATCGAGGTCAGCGCCTCGACCACGGCGGCGCGCTCGTCGATCCAGCCGTTGGCGGCGGCCGCCTTCAGCATCGAGTACTCGCCGGAGACGTGGTAGGCGGCGACGGGGGCGACGGTCGCCTCTTTGACCCGCCGCACGACGTCGAGGTAGGGCAGCGCCGGCTTCACCATCAGCATGTCGGCGCCCTCGTCGAGGTCGAGTTCGGCCTCGCGCACCGCTTCGGCCGCGTTGGCCGGGTCCATCTGGTAGCCGCGGCGGTCGCCGAATTCCGGCGTCGACTCGGCGGCGTCGCGGAAGGGGCCGTAGTAGGCGGAGGCGTACTTGGCGCTGTAGGCGACGATCGGGACGTTCAGGTGCCCCTCCTCGTCGAGCTGGTACCGGATCGACCCGATCCGGCCGTCCATCATGTCGCTGGGCGCGACCGCGTCGGCGCCGGCCTCGGCGTGGGAGATCGAGGTTTTCGCCAGCAGCTCGACGGTGAGGTCGTTGTCGATCTCGCGGCTGCCCTCGCGCATCACCCCGCAGTGGCCGTGCGTCGTGTACTCGCAGAGGCAGACGTCGGTGATCACGATCAGGTCCGGGTGCGCCTCTTTCAGCGCCCGCACCGTCATCTGCACGATCCCCTCGTCGTCGTAAGCGCCGGAGCCGACCTCGTCCTTCACCGCCGGGACGCCGAACAGCATCAGGGCCGCGATCCCCGCCTCCAGGATCTCCCCCGCCTCCTCGACCAGGTTGTTGATCGAGAAGCGCTCGATCCCCGGCATCGAGGGCACCTCCTCGCGCACGCCCTCCCCCGCCACGACGAACGCGGGCTGGATCAGATGCGCTGGGGAAAGCTCCGTCTCCCGGACGAGGCCGCGCAGAGCGTCGGTGCGGCGCATGCGGCGCATGCGCGTAGAGGGGAAGGCCATATAGGCCGAGTTTACGAAAGGGCGGGTAGCTTTCTCGCGGTGCGCGCACAGGGACTGGTCAAACGGTATGGAGAGCGAGAGGTGCTGAAGGGCGTCTCGGTGGAGGCTGCCCCGGGGGAGTTGGTGGCGGTGATCGGCCCCAACGGCGCGGGGAAGACGACGCTGCTGTCGATCCTCGCGGGGATCTCAAGGCCAGACGAGGGGGAGGTGGTCTCGCCCAACGGCAAGGTCGGCTGGGTGCCGCAGCAGGCGGCGCTCTACCGGCGGCTGACGGTGGAGGAGAACCTGCTTCTGTTCGCGCGGCTGGAGGGGCACGAGGACCCGCGCGGCTCGGCCGAGGAGATGCTCGAGCTGACCGGGTTGCGCGAGCGCCGCGCCGAGATCGTCGCCCGCCTATCCGGCGGCAACCAGCAGCGGATCAACATCGCGATCGGCCTGCTCTCCCGTCCGGCGGTGCTGCTCCTCGACGAGCCGAGCGTCGGCCTCGACCCGCGCCAGCGCGCCCGCCTCTGGGAGTTCGTCTCCGGCCTCGCCGGCCGCGGCACCACCGTCATCTTCTCCACCCACGACATCCAGGAGGCCGAGCGCTACGGTGGCCGCCTGCTCGTCCTCGCCGACGGCGAGGCGCTCTTCGACGGCCCGCCGGACGGGCTGCGCGAGGCGGTCCGCACCGAAGCGCCCGAGGCCGCAGACCGCGACTTCGAGACCGCCTTCGTCGCCTACCTCCACCACCGGGGGCACTGATGCGGGGCGTGCGCTGGCTGCTGCTGAAGGACCTGCAGATCCTGCGCCGCTCGCCCCTGCAGGCGGTGCTGCTGGTCGCCTATCCGATCCTGATCGCGGTCCTGGTCGGCTTCGCGATCTCGCGCGGGCCGGAAAAGCCGCGGGTCGCCTTCTTGAACGAAGTGCCGGTGGGGACGCGGATCACCGTCGGCGGCGCCCAGCTGCCCGCGGCCAACGTGAAGGGGCGGATCTGCAAGCGGGTCGAGTGCGTCTTCGTCTCCGACCGTCAGGAGGCCGAAGCGAAGGTGAAGTCGGGGGACGCGCTGGCGGCGCTGGTCCTCCCCGCCAACCTCGTCAACAGGATCAACTCGCTCTCGACCCTGACCCCGGGGGTGCCGGAAGTCGAAGTCCTCGTCAACGAGGAAAACGCGGTCAAGGCGGAACTCGTCGACGACCGGATCACGGCCCTGCTGGCGCAGGCGAACCTGGCGGTGGCGCGGCGGATCGGCTCCGAAGGCGGTCACTACCTGGACCTGATCGTCAACGGCGGCGAGTTCAGGGCGCTCGGCGGCACCATCCACGTCCTCGGCCTGCGGACCACCGCGCGGATCCTCGAAGCGGTGACGCCGGCGCTGCCGAAGGGGCTGCAGCCGTCGCTGAAGGAAGTGACGAAGTTCGCCACCGAGGCACGCGAGAACCTCGACGTCGCCAAGCCGCTGATCGCCCGTCTGGCGCAGCCGATCAAGGTCGACAAGGTCGTGGTAGGCGGCGAAAGCCCGCCGCTGGAAATCTTCGCGATCGCGGTCGCCGCGACCCTGACCCTGGCCTTCGTCGTCGTCCTCCTGGTGGCGGGGTCGCTGGCGCTGGAGCGGGAGGAGAACGCCTTCCCGCGGCTGACCCGCGGGCTTGTCTCCACCAACGGCCTGCTCGGCGAGAAGATCCTGCTCGGGACCGCGGTCGGGCTCGTCGTCACCCTGCTGATGCTGTTCGGGATGCAGCTCTTCGTGCCGCTGGAACTGGGCCGGTTCGGCCTCTGGCTGGCGGCTATCCTCGTCGCCGGGGCGGCGCTGGGCGCGGCCGGGGCGGCGCTCGGGGCGGCGGCGCGCGAGGTGCGGGCGGTCTCCCTGCTCGCCTTCATGGTCACCCTGCCGGTCGCCTTCCTCTCGCTGGTCCCCTCCGGCGCGGTCAGCCCCCCGGTCTTCGACGCGATCCGCTACTTCACCGCGCTCTTCCCCTTCAAGCCGGCGCTGCAGGCGATCACCGCGGCGCTCGACGAGACCGGGCCGGGGATCGGCGGCCCGCTGCTGCACCTGGCGGTCCTCTTCGCGGCCTATGCCGTCATCGCCCGGGTGGCGCTGCGTCGATTCTCAGCGGTCTGATCCCGCCGCGCTCGACACAGGCGCGGACGAACTCCTCCAGCGTCAGCTCCGGCTCGAGCCGCGCGCGGACGCGTTCGAGCAGCGCGGGCTCGTCGAGCTCGGGCAGGGAGCGCCCGGCCGAGCGGACCGCCGCCAGCGCCACCTCGCTGCCGTCGAGCGAGAGGCAGCCGTGGATGCTGCGGTAGGCGGCGGGCTCCTCCACCGCCGTCCCGTCTTCGAGCCGGCAGGAGGCCCCGTTCAGCGCCACCAGGTCGTAGTTGAGCTCGTAGGCGGTCAGCAGCTCGAGCTGCCCTGGGCTCGGGAAGACGACGAAGACCGGGGCGGTCGTTCCCGGGCTCTCCTGCAGCGTCGCCGGCACCGCCCCGTAGAGAGAGACGTGGGCCGAGTAGACGACGTCGAAGCTCTCCAGCTCGGCCCGCAGCACCGGCATCTCCTCCCCCGGCAGCGAGGCGAGCTTGTAGGCCAGCGCCTCGGGCGCTGCGTTGGCGCCGTAGGCGAGCAGCGAGAGGCGGCCTTCGAGATCGAGGTCGTCGGGCAGCTCCTCGGCGGTCCCGTCCCGATAGAGGTAGGAGCTATCGGGCGTCGCGTAGGGGTACCCCAGCGCCCGCCTCAAGATCGGCGCCATCTCTTCTGGCTTCACCACCTAAGGCAATCTCGCAGATAGGGTCAGCAAAGGATGCGGGTTCTTTTCATCGGCGACGTGGTCGGGAGTCCCGGCCGGCAGGGGCTGCGGGAGACGATGCCCCAACTGCGCGAGCGCCACGCGCCGGACTTGGTGATCGTCAACGGCGAGAACTCGGCCGGCGGGATGGGGATCACCGAGCGCACGGCCAACGACCTCTTCGGCGCCGGCGCCGACGTGATCACCAGCGGCAACCACGTCTACCGTCACCGCGAGGCCTACGAGTTCCTCGACCGCGAGGAGCGGGTGCTGCGCCCGGCCAACTACCCGCAGGCGAACCCGGGGCGCGGCCATGGCGTCTTCGAGGCGGGCGGGATGAAGGTGCGGGTGATCAACCTCAGCGGCGGCGTCGGCCTCCGCGTCGCCCGCTCCCCCTTCGACGCCGTCGACTCGATCCTCGACCACCACGACGCCGACGCGGTGATCGTCGACTTCCACGCCGAAGTGACCAGCGAGAAGGTGGCGATGGGCTGGCACCTCGACGGCCGCGCCGCCGCCGTCCTCGGCACCCACACCCACGTCCCCACCGCCGACGGCCGCGTCCTCCCCGGCGGCACCGCCTTCGTCTCCGACGTCGGCATGACCGGCTCCCGCGAAAGCGTCCTCGGGGTAAAGCCCGAGCAGGCCCTGCGCTCCCTGATCACCCAGATGCCGACCCGGTTCGAGACTGCGGAAGAGAACGTCTGGGTGATGGGGGCGCTGGTCGAGGTCAACCAGCGGGGGCTGGCTGACTCGTTCGAGCAGGTCATGGTGCCGGCGGTGGGGTAGGGACCCGATACCCCTCCTCTCTCAACTTGCTCGGGTGGGGCGTGGGCTGTCGGTCCGCGGATGAATTGCCCGAGAAGTACAAGCCGTTCGGAGGGGTATCGGGTCCCTTCTCAAGCGCGGCAATGGCTATGAAGAGAAGGGGGAACCACCAGACGATGTAGAGGTAGAACCAGTGGTGAAGGGTCAGCTGTAGCGCGATCAGCAGCGCAGCCGATAGGGACGCGAGCTGGATTAGGGACTTGCGTTTGGGGATAAAGGCGAAGGCGATCGAGAGGGCTCCGGTGGCGATCAGGATCGCGATGCGGAGGGGTTCCAGGGTCGGGGCTTGGCCCCAAATGCTGAACGGCGAGGAACGGCCTGCCTGCGTTGCAATAGTCCTCTCGTAGAACGTCCTCAGCCCCGGGTCGATCGCGGGCCAGGTCATTACTACGACTGACACTAGGAGGAAGCCGAGGATGAACAGAAGCGCCGGGCGGCGGAGGGTGTCCTGCGCGCGGGGGCGTGCTCGAACACCCTCCGCCGAACTCGGGCCGCTTCGGTGGGTCAGGTACATCGGGGCGAGGGGGGCGGCTACGAACTTTGCCCACGTGGCCGCAGCGAGGGTGGCTCCTCGGGCCATGGGTCTCGCGGCTAGGACGAGCGTTGCCACGAGCAGGGCAGCAACGAGAGTGTCGTTGGAGTTCGACTCCAGGACGTAGGCGGTGTAGGGGTAAGCGGCCCAGCCGAAGGCGAGGGTCGCGGCGAGGCGCTGGCCCTCGGGCCCTGGCCGGATCCGGATCCCGAGCAGGAGCAGGAGGACGAAGGTGGCGACGTCGAAGACGACCGAGGCGGCGTGGGCGGCGGGCAGGTCGTCCCAGCTCCCCGACCAGGGCCAGATCCGCTCGAAGGGGACGTAGGCCAGGTAGTTGGCCGGGCCGTAGGTGTCGCCCTGGGAGATGTCGGAGGGGAAGTTGGCGTAGATCGGTTCCCCGTGGGCGATCCGGTCGGCGCCGACCACGCCGGCGTAGCCGACGTCGATCGCGCCGGCGTCGGCGACGTTGAGCCCGACCCGGAAGCCCATCAGGAAGAGCGCCGCGACGACCAGCCACATCGCCGGCCAGACCGGCCGCAACCCCTCTCCCCTCCCCCGCAGGCCGATCCAGAGGCTGCGCCCCAGCAGGTAGACCAGCACCGGGTAGACGAGGGGTACCGAGACGCCGATCTCGGCCCGGTTGAAGAAGAAGTGAGAGACGCCGAAGCCGAGCAGGACGAGGAGGTCGAAATTGGCGACGCGCCGCAGCCGTCGCCAGTCGACCAAGCCGAGGAGGAAGATCGCGCAGAGCGGCAGGAAGACGTAGGGCGCGTTCAGCTTGTGGCCGAAGGCGCCGGAATAGCCACGCGCCATCTTCCAGGCAACCTGGTAGCCGGTCCAGGACTCGAGCACTTCGCCACTGTGGGGATCGACGACGACCAGGGCCAGCTCCTTGCCGCCTTCGAAGTAGGCGACTTCCCAGTGGCCTTCGTTCATGTTGGCGCTGGGGCCGAGGTGCGGGTGGTCGCGCCTCTCTTCGGGGATCTTCGGATCCTGGTCGGCGATCACGATCGCTTCCGCGCGCGAGATCTGCGCCGGGTTGTCGCGGGGGGCGACGTCCGCCAGAGCACCTGCGGGTGCGGCCAGCGCCGACACCACGACAAGCGCGATAAGGAACGTCGCGCGCCTCACCCTCGCGCCGCCACCCCGAAGTGGTCGAGGACGATCGGGGCGACGTCCCGCAGCGTCCACTGCTCCCGCTCGTCCGCCGACTCGGGACCGCAGCCGACGAAGAGCAGCGGCCCGAGCGAGTCGCCGGCGTGCAGCGCCCCGTGACTGCCACCGCCGGCGTGGGAGACGCCGCCCCAGTCGACCGCCTCGAAGCCGGGGGCGAGCGAGACGACGAAGTCGCCCGAGTGCGGCGACGCCAGCGCCGACCAGACCCGCGCCAGCGGATCGGGGTAGGCCTCGCTGCGGAGCCGCCCGTCCGCGACCGTGGCCTCGAGCGCCGCCAGGTCTCCCTCGACCTCCCAGCTCCCGCCGCGCAGGTCGCCGACCTCACCGCCAGGGCGGAAGCGCAGCGCGCAGTCCCCCCGCTCGACCACCGCCCACTCGCCGCCGGCGAACGGCATCCCCGGGCTTTCGCGCCGCAGCGGCATCCCGTCGCTCCCCTCCAGCCAGCAGACCAGGTCGACCCCCTCGATCACGCCGAGGCGCGCCGCCACCTCCGCCGGCTCGGCCCGCTCTCCCTCGCCCGGCAGCAGGTAGACGTGGGCGGCGCGGCCGGTCGGGCTGACCGCGAGCTGCGCCCGCTCCGGCCGCTCCTCGGAGGGCTGCAGCACCGACCACTCCGCGCTCAGCAGCTCCGCCAGCGGCAGGCCGCGGTGGACGTCGGTCTGGGCGTGGTCGGCGAGCAGGATCACCGCGTGGCCGGCGAGGAGCTCGTCGAGGCCGCCGGCCGCCTCGGCGAAGGTCGCGAAGCTGGCGTCGGCCTTGGCGATCGACTCGACGCTCGCCTCCGGCCCGTGGCGGTGGGAGTAGTTGTCGTTGTCCGGCAACGAGAGAAGCAGGAAGTCGTAGCTGTCCTCGCGCAGCAGCTCGGCAGCGCAACAGGCCGCGTAGCCGTCGCGATTGCCGGGGATCGAGGTCGACTTGCAGGGCACCTCGCGACTGGCGTAGAGGTCGCCGTAGAAGAGGTCGGTCGGCCCCCAGGTGTGATGGTGGAACTTGAGCCGGGTCGCGTCGACCGCGCGCCGCAGCAGCCCGTCGAGCGAGACCTCGTGGCGCTGCCGGCCACGGTAGATCAGGAACGGCGTGCAGGCGGTGCGGTTGCCGGCGTCTTCGAGGCTCTCGAACAGGGTCTGGACCTCGGGGCTGAGGTGGGCGAGGTTCATGTTGTAGACGAGGTCGTAGAGGGCGAGGAAGACCCCGAAGGCGCGCGTCGCCTCCAGCGAGGAGCCGTACTCGACGTAGCGCCGCTCGAGCCGGTGGTACCAGTTCATGCCGCTGATCCAGTGGCGGTCGGCGCCGACCCCGGTGACCATCTCGGCGCTGGCGACCGGGGTCACCGAGGGGAAGCTGGAGACGCAGTCGGGGATCAGCACCCCGCGCTCGATCAGGGCGCCGAAGGTCGGCGCGCGACCGTCGGCGACGGCGCGCTCGAGCATGTCGGTGCGCAGCGAGTCGACGTAGGTGAGGACGAGCTTCTTCGGCGAAGCCATTGTCCGAATGATGCCCGGCGACCGGCGCGTTTAACGGAGGACGCGCAGGCCCGCGTGTTTGCGCTGGGCGCGGCGGTGGCGGGAGACGCCGAGCCAGATCAGCGCCAAGGCGAAGACGATGACCACGGGTTCGACGAAGAGCGCGACCACGATGACGACCACGGCCGCCAAGGCGACGATGAGGGCGAGGGCCCCGGAGCCGCTGCCCTCGCGGCGGCTGGCGCCGTAGACGACATCGCTGATCACGATGCAGCCGAGGGCGGCGCCGAGGGCGGCCAGCAGGGCGCCGAGCGCCCCGTCGATCAGGAACCCGGCGACGAGGCCGATCACGGCGGCCAGGATCGTCATCCGCCCGCGGGCGGAGCCATGGGTGCCGGCGGTGCCGGCAAGCATCCCGATCGCGATGCCGATTCCGAGGTCGGTGAGAAAGTCCACGTGCGAAAACCTAACCGCCCGGGGGAGCGCGCGTCGATCCGCCACACTTCATCGATGAGCGAAGTGCCCGAGCCGACCCACAGAAGGCGCGCCCACACCAGCGGCCGCGACCTCGAGCGCTACGCCGGCCTGTTCGCCGAGCGGACCACGGTGATGCGCTCCTCGGCGATGCGGGACCTGATGGCGATCACGGCGCGGCCGGAAGTCATCTCCCTCGCCGGCGGCCTGCCCGACACCTCGACCTTCCCGCCCCAGAGCTTCGCCGCGCAGATGACGCGGATCGCCCAGGAGTCGGCGGCGAAAGCGCTCCAGTACGGGCCGACCGAGGGCTTCGAGGAGACCAAGGACTGCATCCTCGAGGTGATGGGCGCCGAGGGCATGCTCCCCGACCCCGACGACATCATCGTCACCACCGGTGGACAGCAGGCGATCGACCTCGTCTGCAAGACCCTCGTCGACCCCGGCGACGTCGTCATCTGCGAGGCGCCGACCTACCCCGGCGCCGTCCCCGTCTTCTGCAGCTACCAGGCCGACGTGACCCAGGTCGAATGCGACGAGGACGGGATGCGGATCGACGTCCTCGAAAAGCTGCTCGCCGAGCTGCGCGCAGAAGGGCGAAAGCCCAAATTCATCTACTCGGTGCCCAGCTTCCAGAACCCGGCTGGGGTGACGCTCTCGCTGGAGCGGCGCCGGCGCCTGGTCGAGCTGGCGCGCGAGGAGGAAATCCTCGTCGTCGAGGACAACCCCTACGGCCTCCTGCGCTACAGCGGCGAGCCGATGCCGCCGCTCTACCAGCTCGACGGCGGCGACTTCGTCATCTACCTCGGCACCTTCTCGAAGATCCTCTCTCCCGGCATCCGGCTGGGCTGGGCGGTGGCGCCGCCGCCGGTGATGGAGAAGATCGTCCTCGGCAAGCAGGCGGCCGACCTCTGCACCTCGACCCTGACCCAGTACTTCGTCCGCGAGTACTTCGCCGAACGGCGCTGGCAGCACTACGTCAACGACCTGGTCGAGATCTACCGCAGGCGCCGCGACACGATGATCGAGGCGCTGCGGCTGCACTTCCCCGCCGAGGCGACCTGGACCGAGCCGGAGGGCGGGCTCTTCATCTGGGCGACCCTGCCCGACTACATCGACACCAACGACCTGCTGGCGAAGGCGCTGCGTGCCGACGTCGCCTTCGTCCCCGGCCAGGGCGCCTACGTCGACGGGCGCGGCACCCACTCGATGCGGCTCAACTTCTCCGGCGTCGACGAGGACGAAATCCGCGAGGGGGTGCGGCGGATCGGCAAGGTGATCGCCGAGCAGGTCGAGCTCTACGGGACGCTGACCGGCGAACAGCGACTGCCGGAGCCGGCGGAGGAGCCGGAGCCGAACGTGCTGCCGTTCCGCAAGGCGGAGGAAGCGTGAAGGTCGCGGTCCTCAAAGGTGGGCGGTCGCTGGAGCGCGGCGTCTCGCTGCGCTCGGGGGCGCGGGTCGAGGACGCGCTGGAGCGGCTCGGGCACGAGGTGCTGCCGATCGACGTCGGCCCCGACCTGGTCAAGCGCCTGGTCGCCGAGCGGCCCGACGTCGCCTTCGTCGCCATGCACGGCGTCGGCGGCGAGGACGGCACCGTCCAGGAGCTGCTGGAGATCCTCGGCATCCCCTTCACCGGCCCGGGCGCGGCGGCCTGCGCCCGCTGCATGGACAAGGTCCAGGCCAAGGACGCGATCGACGAGGCCGGGCTCCCCACCCCCGACTGGTTCGCCTTCAGCCAGACCGCCTTCCGCGAGTTCGGCGCCGCCGACGCGCTCGGGCGGCTGGAGGAGACGCTCGGCTTCCCGCTCGTCGTCAAGCCCAGCCGCGGCGGGTCGTCGCTGGGGGTCAAGTTCGCCCGCTCGCCCGGCGAGGTCCCGCAGGCCCTGGTCTCCGCCTTCAGCTACGACGACCGCGTCCTGCTCGAGCGCTTCGTCGACGGGCGCGAGCTCGCGGTCAGCATCCTCGGCGACGAGCCGCTGCCGGTGGTCGAGGCGATCCTGCTCGAGGGCGACCGCTACGACTTCGAGGCGCGCTACGAGATCGGCCGCACCCGCTTCGTCTGCCCGGCGGAGCTTGGCGCCGAGGAGGAGCGCGCTGTCACCGAGGCCGCCCTCGCCACATACCGCGCCCTCGGCTGCACCGGCTTCGCCCGCGTCGACCTGATCCTCGGCGCGGAAGGGCCGTGGCTGCTGGAGGCCAACGCGATCCCCGGCCTCACCGACACCAGCCTGCTGCCGCAGGCCGCCGAGGCGGCGGGCCTCTCCTTCGAGCAGCTGGTCGAGCGGATCCTCGATCTCGCTCTAGCGCCCGCCGCGCACTAGCCGGCGGGACGACGGAAGCTCGGAAGCTCTTACGACTCTCCCTGCGCGAAATCGTCTGGGGTGACCTCGTCGAGGAACTCTTTGAACTTGTCGACGACCTCCTCGGTGTCCTCGACCTCGTGCTCGAACTCGATCGCCGACTCCTCGATCACCTCCTCGGCCGCGAAGATCGGCGCCGCGACGCGGACCGCGAGGGCGAGGGCGTCGGAGGGGCGCGAGTCGATCTCGACTTCGGAGCCGTTGATCGAGACCGTGATCGAGGCGTAGAAGGTGTTGTCACGCAGTTCCGTCACCGCCACCCGCTCGCACTTCGCGTCGAGGTTCTCGAGCACGTCGGAGAGCAGGTCGTGGGTCATCGGCCGCGGCGTCGAGGCGCCCTGCAGCTTCATCAGGATCGCCGCCGCCTCCGGATGGCCAATCCAGATCGGCAGGAAGCGGTTGCCGTCCACGGTCTTCAGCAACACGATCGGCTGCTTGCCGACCATGTCGAAGCTGACGCCATAGATCTGCATTTGCTGCAAAAGAAGCTCCCGACCTGGTTGGACCGCGAAGTATAGGTCGAGCTTCTACCCGCTCCTGAGAGGCGCTCAACGGCGCCGGACAAGTGGGCGATCCTGGATTCGAACCAGGGACCTCGTCCTTATCAGAGACGCGCTCTAACCAACTGAGCTAATCGCCCGGGGATGGCGATGATAGCTAGGAGGAACGCTTACGGAGGCGGCGCGCCAGGGCGTGCGCGTCGCGGATGTCGTCGAAGCGGAGCTCGGCGACGATGCCCTCCCCTTTGGCCCGGGCGGTGACTTCGTGGCCGAGCGCCTCCTCGAGCGCCTCGGCGACGTCGCGGAGGGCGGCCAGGGCGTCGGGGTCGGCCGGCGCACGGGTGGGCCTTGCTCTTGGCTGGCCAGCCAGCCGAACCCTTTTCTCGGTCTCGCGAACGGACCAGCCGCCGCGCACGGCGTCGCGGGCGAGGCGGCGGCGGACGTCGTTGCCCTGGGCCCCGAGAAGGGCCTTGCCGTGGCCCTCGCTGAGGTCGCCGGACTCAAGCAGGCCGAGCGCCTCGTCCGGGAGCTCGAGCAGGCGGATCAGGTTGGAGACGGCGGGGCGGCTGCGGCCGACCCGTTTCGCCAGCTCCTCTTTGGTCAGGCCCAGATCGTCGACCAGGGCGGAGCAGGCCCGCGCCTCCTCGACCGGGTTGAGGTCCTCGCGGACCATGTTCTCGATCAGCGCCGCCTGCAGCCGCTCCGCTTCCGCCTGGTCGCGGACGACTGCCGGCACCTTCTCCAGGCCCGCCTGCTGGGCCGCTCGCCAGCGGCGCTCGCCGGCGACAAGCTCGTAGCTGCCATCGGGGAGAGGGCGGACCAGCAGTGGCTGGACGACGCCGGTGGCCTCGATCGAGGCGGCCAGCGCGGCCAGCGCGGCCTCGTCGAAGTTGGTGCGGGGCTGCGAAGGGTTCGGCTTGATCAGCGTGACCGGCAGCTCGCGCAGCTCCCCGGCCTCGGTCGCCTCGGTCTCGGGCAGGATCGCCGCCAGGCCACGCCCGATCCCCCGCCGGCCGCTAGCCACGACTCGCCAGCTCCTTCGCCAGGGCGCGGTAGGCGACGGCACCGTGGGAGGCGGGTGCATGCTCGGTCACGGGCAGACCATAACTCGGCGACTCGGCGACTCGAACGTTGCGGGGAATCACCGTCTCGAAGACCATCCCGTCGAAGTGGTCGCGCAGCTCCGCCTCGACGTCCTGGGCCAGCCGGGTGCGCTCGTCGTACATGGTGATCAGTAAACCCGAAACCTCTAGTTGAGGGTTCAGCTCCCGCCTGATCAAGCCCAGGGTTTCCAGGAACTGGACGAGGCCCTCCAAGGCCAGGTACTCGGCTTGGACGGGGACGATCACCCGGTCGGCCGCCACAAGGGCGTTGACGCTGACCGGCCCCAGGGACGGGGGGCAGTCCAGCAGAGTCACCGCAAAGCGCTCGCGCACTGGGCCGAGCCGCTCGCGCAGGCGCGTCTCCGAGCCCTGGATCCGCGGCAGCTCCACCGCGGCGCCGGCGAGGTCACGACTGGCGGGAACGAGCCAAAGGTTGTCCGGGCCCGCGGGCCGCGCCGCCTCGGCGACCGAAGTGTCGCCCGTCAGGCAGTCATACGAAGAGGGATGGAGGTCGCGCCCGCCTCCCAGGGCAACCGTCGCGTTGCACTGCGGGTCGAGGTCGACGAGGAGGGTCTGCCGGCCCTCTGCCGCTGCGCAGGAAGCCAGGTTGACGGCGGTGGTCGTCTTCCCGACCCCGCCCTTCTGGTTCGCCACGGCATAGACCTTGCCCATCGCGCTCCAGCCTAGAGCGTCGATTCCCCGCGCGTTTTGAAGCAGTGGGATAGCCTGCCGACCGTGTCTGAAAGCTTCGACTGGCCCGACGTCCCCGCGGAGCGCGCCCAAGAGCTCGTGGAGGGCGTCCTCGACGAGCTCGATCTCGACGGCGAGGTCGTCGTCGAGGAGGACGACGAGCGGATCCTGCTCACGGTCGAGGGCGAGGACGACTACGGGCTGCTGATCGGCAAACGCGGTCAGACGATCGACGCGCTGCAGCTGCTCTGCTACCAGGCTGCCTTCCGCGGGATGCGCGAGCGCAAACGGGTCGTCGTCGACGCCGCCGGCTACCGGGAGCGCCGTCGCGAGACCCTCGAGGGACGCGCCGATCGCGCCGCCGAGCAGGCCCTGACCAACAACCGGGTCGTCGAGATGGACCCGATGAGCGCGCAGGAACGGCGCGTCATCCACGAACGGCTGAAAGACCGCGCCGGCGTCGAGACCTACAGCGAGGGCGACGAGCCCCGTCGCTGCGTGATCGTCGCGCCGCTGCTGCCCGAGTGAGCCGACCCCCTGACGAGGCGCTGAACAGCGCCGCGCGGGAAAGGCTCGAGACCGTCCTCGCCCTCCTCGCCGAGGAGCGGGCCTCCGTCAGCTCGGTGGTGGACGAGCGCGCCTGGCGGGTGCACGTCGTCGACAGCCTCACCGGCCTCGAGGTGGCGGAGGTGGGGGGCGCGGGCCGGATCGCCGACATGGGAGCAGGGGCCGGCTTCCCCGGCCTGGCCCTCGCCGTCGCCCTTCCTCAGGCACGGGTGGACCTGGTCGAGTCGGTCGGTCGCAAGTGCGAGTTCATGCGGCGGGCGATCGAGGCGGCGGGGATCGCCAACGCCAGCGTCCGCAACATGCGCTCCGAGGACTGGGCGGCGTCAGAGGGACGCGGCGCCTACGACGTGGTCACCGCCCGTGCCGTGGGGCGCCTTTCCACCCTTGCCGAGCTCGCTTCCCCGCTGCTGAAGCCAAAAGGGGTGCTGGTGGCCTGGAAGGGGAAGCGCGACGTGGACGAGGAGCGGCAGCTCGAGCGCGCCTCGGAGGCACTGGCGATGCGCCCGGAGACGATCCTCGACGTCGGCGACCGCGCCGGCAGCGAGCACCGCCATCTGCACGTGATCCGCAAAACCGGCCCCACCCCCGAGAACCTGCCGCGTCGGCCGGGGATGGCGAAGAAGCGCCCGCGCGGCTGAGGCGCCTTAGCGCCGCTTCTTTTTCTTGCGTGGCGGTGGAGGCGGCGGTTTGGCCGCCTGGATCGCGGCCGCGCCTTCAGGCGTCGCCGCAACCGGGACCGGGATCAGTTTCTGGACGGCGATCCCCTGCCCGATCGTCCAGATGTTGGTGGTGATCCAGTAGAGGATCAGGCCCGCCGGGAAGTTGAGGATGAAGGGGACGAAGATCAGCGGCAGGACGAACATCATCGTCCGCTGGCTTTTGTCAGCCGTGGCCGACATGAAGAAGCCCGAAGCGAGCTGGGTGCCGACGTAGAGGACGAGTAGCACGATCAGTTCGGCGCCCGTCGCCTTCGCCGTCAGGTCCTTGATGAAGAAGAATTCCGCTCCGTAGGCGGCGCAATGGCCGGCTTCCGGGCATCCCATGTCCGGCGGGAGCTCGTGCCGGAGCACGTAGAAGAGGGTGATGAACACCGGTAGCTGCGCCAGCAGGGGGATGCAGGATGCCAGCGGGTTGACTTTGTTCTCTTTGTAGAAGCGCATCATTTCCTGCTGCATGCGCTGTTTGTCGTTTTTGTATTTCTCCTGCAGCGCTTTGATCTGGGGCTGCAGCGCCTGCATCGCGCGCATGCCTTTCAGCTGTTTGTAGGTGAGCGGGATCAGCAGCGCCCGGGTGCAGACCGTCAGCGCGATGATCGACATCCCCCAGCTGAGGCCGACGTTGTCGTGAAAGAACTGCAGAACCGCGTTGGCGACGTCGATCAGCGGCTGCAGGATGTTGGCGGCGGGGAGGATCACGAGTGGGTGCGGTGGTAATCGGCCGGGTGTACCGGCCCGGTGCGGAGCGTGAATCTATCGGGGATGGGATCGAAGCCGCCGTGACTGAAGGGGTTGCAGCGCAGAAGCCGCCAAAAGGCGAGGGCGAATCCTCGCATCACCCCGTAGCGCTCGACCGCTTCCACGGCGTAGCCCGAGCAGGTCGGCTCGTACCGGCAACGGCGCGGAAATGCGGGTGAAATCCAGCGCTGGTAGGCCCGGATCGGGGCGATGAACAAGCGTTTCACGTGGAACGCCCCTTGCTGAAGGCCTCTTCGAGATCTGCCTTGACGCCGTTCATCCCGTCCTTCTCGATCAGCTCTTTGATTTCGGCGCGAGCGACGATGACGAAGTCGTGCCGCGGGGGGAGTCGGTCGGCGAGCCCCCAAAATGCCTCCCGCAGGGTCCGCTTCACCTTGTTGCGATCGACGGCCCCGCCCACCTTGCGGCTGACGGAAACCCCGAGGCGCACGTCCTCGCGATCCTCTTCCTTGCGAGGAAACGTGTAGAGCACCAGGTACCTGGTCGCGTGTGAGGAACCGTCGCGATAGACGCGGTCGAACTCGCCGCTGCGCGAAAGGCGCCGTCGCTTCGACGCCATCAGATGCCCGGCCGCGTGGCCGCGTACGGTCGGGGGCGCTCCTGGCCAAGCAGATCAAGGACGCAGGGCGAAGGCTTTGGTGGTGCCAAAGGCGAGTCCGAGGACGCAGAGATGCGCAGTGCCAGGTGCGTCATCCGGACGTGCGGGGCCACGCGGCCGGGCATCTCGGTTACGGGGTGAGGCGCTTCCGGCCCTTGGCCCGGCGGCGCTTGAGGATGGCGCGCCCGCCGCGGGTGCTCATGCGTGCGCGAAAGCCGTGGGTCTTCGCCCGCTTCCGCTTCTTTGGCTGGTAGGTGCGCTTCATGGCGGCGGAGTATACGGACGAGGCCGAAAATCTTTTCTGCGGGATTTGCGAGGCGCCCCGGTTGGCCTCTCAGGCACGGCGCTATGGTCGCCGGCCGGTGGCCAATGACTCTCCCAGGAACGAACTCGACGCCCTTTGGCAAGCCATCCAGGAGCGCCTGCAAGGTTCCGTCCCGGACTCGACCTACCGGTTGTGGCTGGAACCGCTGGAGGCGACCGGCGTCGAAGGCGAGACTCTTTTCCTCTCGGCTCCCGACGGGATCCGCGCCTGGACCGAGCGGCGCTACTCGGGCCTGATCGCCGAAGCCCTGGAGGCGGTCGACTCGCCGCTGCGCCAGGTGAGCTTCGCCGAGCCTCCTAAGGCGGCGAGCGATCCCGGGGCCGAGCTGGAGCTGAATCCCAACTACACCTTCGATCGCTTCGTGATCGGCCCCGGCAATCGGCTGGCCCACGGCGCTGCCCTCGCTATTGCCGAGGCGCCCTCGGAGGCCTACAACCCCCTCTTCCTTCACGGGCCGCCTGGTCTCGGCAAGACCCATCTGCTGGCGGCGATCGCCAACTACCTGCGACTCAACGCCCCCGGGCTCAGCGTCCGCTACACGACCGCCGAGTCCTTCACCAACGAGTTCGTCACCGCCCTCAAGACCTCCGGCAACGACGCCTTCAAGGCCCGCTACCGCGACATCGACGTCCTCCTCATCGACGACGTCCAGTTCCTCCAGGGCAAACCCGCCACCGAGGAGGAGTTCTTCCACACCTTCAACGCCCTCTACGAAGGGGGCAGCCAGCTCGTCCTCTCGGCGGACCGGATCCCCAGCGAGCTCTCCACCCTCGCCTCGCGCCTGCGCGACCGCTTCGAGTGGGGGCTGACGGTCCCGGTCGAGCCGCCAAACCTCGCCACCCGCCTCACCGTCCTCCGCCGGCTGGTCGAGGAGGCGGGAGTGGAGATCGACGACGAGGGGGCCCTCTCCGAGCTCGCGAACCGGATCGACGCCAACGTCCGCCAGCTGCACGGCGCCCTGACCAAAGTCATCGCCCATGCCTCGCTGATGGCCCGCCCTCTCAGCTCGGACCTGATCTCGGAAGTCATTCCCAGCATCCGCTCCCAGCGACCAACCTCGGTCGAGGAGATCCAGCAGCGAGTGGCGGAGGGCTTCGGCGTCTCCCGCGCCGAGCTGGTCGGCTCCAGCCGCGCCGCCACCCCGCTGCGAGCCCGGCAGGTGGCGATCTTCCTCACCCGCGACCTCACCGACCTCTCCCTCCCCCAGATCGGCCGCCTCTACGGCGGTCGCGATCACACCACCGTCCTCAACTCCCTGCGCCGGGTCGAAGCGAGCCTCGACGAGGACCAGGAGCTCGCCGAGAAGATCCGGGAGTTGCGCGGAGCTATCCACAACCCTGTGGGCGACGAGCGCTGACAGCCGCCGACGCTGTAAGAATCCCCAACCTCCCACAGCGCCTTCCACACCCCGCAAACCCCACAGCAGCGCCAAATCCCCGCCACCTAAGACTTTTTCCACAAGACCTAAAACAAACTCAAGAAGGCAAAGATCAGAGGGACATCACTTTTGAAGCTCACGACTAAACGCGAAGATCTCGTCTCGAAGCTCTCGATCGTTTCCCGGGCGGTATCGACTCGCGCCGCCACCCAGGCGCTCTCCGGCGTCCTTCTCAATGCTGCCGACGGGCGGGTGACGCTGGCGGCGACCGACCTCGACCTGGGCTTGGAGACGACGCTCGAGGCCGAGGTCGCCGACGGCGGCGCCGTCCTCCTCCCCGGCCGCCTCTTTGCTGAGGTCGCGCGCTCGCTGGCGGACCCGACCGTGGAAATCGAGTCGCGGGAGGCGGAGCACGATGTCGAGATCCGCAGCGGCGGCTCCAGCTTCCACCTGCGCGTCCTGCCGGTCGAGGACTTCCCCAAGCTCCCCCAGCCGCAGGAGGACAGTGGCCTGAAGATCCCGGCGGCAGCGCTGGAAGAGAGCATCGAGCTGGTTGCGCGCGCCGCCTCCAAAGACGACATGCGCCCCGTCCTCACCGGCGTCTTCGTCACCGCCGGCGGCAAAGAGATGACGATGGTCGCCACCGACTCCTACCGGCTGGCGGTGAAGCGGACCGAGCTCGAGGCGGAGCTCAGCGGCGAGCTCGAGGCGAACATCCCCGCCCGGGCGCTGCGGGAGCTGGGGCGGATCCTCTCCTCGGAGGGCGCCGGCGAGACGTCGATCTCGCTATTGCCGAACCAGGCGGTCTTCGTCGCCGGGTCGATCCTCCTCTCGACGCGGCTGATCGACGGCCAGTTCCCCAACTTCCGCCAGCTCCTGCCGGAGTCCTACGAGCACGACGTGCGGCTGCCGCGCTCCGATTTCCTCGACGTCACCCGCCGCGTCAGCCAGCTGGCGCAACGCAACGCGCCACTGCGGCTGTCGTTCGAGTCGGGCGAGCTGACCGTGGCGGCGGAAACGCCCGACGTCGGCGACGCGCGCGAGACGATGCCGGCCGCCTTTGAGGGAGAGGCGCTGGAGATCGGCTTCAACCCCGAGTTCCTGCGGGAAGGCATCGAAAGCATGCAGGGCGACGAGGTGCTGGTGCGGCTGATCTCGCCGCTGCGGCCCGGTCTGCTGGAACCGGTGGAGGGAGACGACTTCCGCTACTTGGTGATGCCGATCCGCCTCAACGTTTAGCGATGCCGGCGCCCGTCGACTGAGCCGGCGATGCTCGTCACCGCGATCGAGGCGAAGCCCTTGCGCAGCCTCGACTGCGTCCGGATCGAGCTCCCGCGGGGGATCGTCAGCGTCATCGGCCCCAACGGGACCGGCAAGACGAACCTGATCGAGGCGCTCTACTTTGCCCTCACCGGCCGTTCCTTCCGCACCTCCGACCGCCGCGACCTGATCCCCTTCGGCGGCACGCTGGCCCGGGCGGAAGCGACGATCGAGGACGAGGACGGGATCGCGCACAAGCTGCTCGCCGCGGTCAGCCGCAGCGAAGGCCGCCGTCACCTGCTCGACGGCAACCCGGCCGATCCCGCGACCCTCGCCCGCAGCCGCCCGCCGGTCGCGGTCTTCGCCCCGGACCGGCTGACCTTGGTGAAGGGACCGCCTGCGGAGCGGCGGGCGCACCTCGACGGCTTCATCGCCGCCCGCTGGCCGGCGCGGGCGGAGCTGCGCAAGCGCTTCGGGCAGGCGGTCGCGCAGCGCAACGCCCTGCTCTCGCGCCTCGGCGCGGGACACGGCTCTCCCGAGGACCTGCGGATCTGGGACGCGGGCCTGGCGGACGCGGCCGCCCCGTTGATCGAGGCGCGGACGGAGGCGGTCGCTGAGTTGGCGCCCCTGTTCACGGAGGCCGCGGAGGAGCTTGGGCTCGAGGCCGCCAGGCTCGAGTACGCGCCGCGGGCGGAGGGCTCGGCGGAGGAGATCCGCGCCGGCCTGGAGGAGCGGCGCGAGCAGGACATCCGCCTGGGCCGCAGTTCCTGGGGCCCCCACCTCGACGAGCTGAAGCTCTCCGCAGCGGGGAAGTCGCTGCGGCGCTACGGCTCGCAGGGACAGCAGCGCACCTCTCTCCTCGCCCTCCTATTCGCCGAGCGCGAGTCGCTGCTGGCAGCGCGCCGGGTGACGCCGCTGCTGTTGCTGGACGATGTGATGAGCGAGCTCGACCCGGGCCGCCGCGAGCGGCTGGTGGCGCGGCTGGGCGACGGCGGGCAGGTCTTGATCACCGCGGCTGACGAGGAGTCGGTCCCGGCCGCCGCCCGCGAGACTGTGGTGCGAATGCCACCGCCGCAGACAGAAAGTGCCGCCGCATGAGCAGGCGCCGGGCGCCGCGACCGGCGGCTTCTGCCTTCCAGGAGGCGCTGCGGAAAGCCGCCCCCCAGACGCCCCTCGCGACTATCCAGGCAGCCTGGACGCCCGCTGTCGGCGAGCGCCTGGCGGCGGTCGCGGCGCCCGTCTCCGAGCGCGATGGCACGCTGACGATCGAGTGCGCTGACGCGGTCTGGGCGCAGGAGCTCGACCTGATGCAGGAGGCCCTCTTAGAGCGCCTCAGGGCGGAGGTGGGCGACCGGGCTCCGCAGGCGCTGCGCTTTCGTGTCGACTCAGCGCGCTTTTAGGCACCCTTTTTCCACGATTTGCAGGGTATTTTTACTTTCGGCGCGCCTTATCCGCGACCTCGAACTGGTATTCTTATGGCAACTCGCATTTACGCCCCGACCAACCGTGGAGCGAGTTCTCCTGGTGTCGGGGCTTTGTATGTCTGAGTGTCAATCGGAAGGGACTCTTTGCCTGAGAAAAAAGCCAGCGGCGACTCCTATGGCGCCAAGGACATCACCGTCCTCGAGGGGCTGGAAGCGGTTCGCAAACGCCCCGGCATGTACATCGGCTCGACGGGCCCGCGGGGGCTTCACCATCTCGTCTACGAGGTCGTCGACAACTCGGTCGACGAGGCCCTCGCCGGCCACTGCGACAGCGTCCGCGTCGTCCTCCATCCGGACAACGCCTGCACGGTCGAAGACGACGGCCGCGGCATTCCGGTCGAGACGATGGAGAAAGAGGGGAGGCCGGCCGCCGAGGTCGTGCTGACCGTCCTCCATGCCGGCGGCAAGTTCGGGGACGGGGGCGGCTACAAGGTCTCCGGCGGCCTGCACGGTGTCGGCGTCTCAGTCGTCAACGCCCTCTCCGAGCGGCTGCACTTGGAGATCAGCCGCGACGGCTACGTCTGGTCCCAGGACTACGAGCGCGGCAAGCCGCAGACCGACTTGACCAAGGGCGAGACGACCAAGGGCCACGGCACCAAGATCACCTTCCTGCCCGACCTCGAAATCTTCGAGGAGATCGGCTTCGACTTCGAGACCCTCGCCGAGCGCCTGCGGGAGACCGCGTTCCTCACCCGCGGCCTGAAGATCGAACTGGTCGACGAGCGCGGCGAGACCAACAGCGTCACCTTCCAGTACGAGGGCGGCATCGAGGACTTCGTCCGTCACCTCAACGCCAACAAGGAGACGCTGAACCGCAAGCCGATCTACTTCGAGGGCAGCAAAGAGGACGGCGAAGTGGAGATCGCGATGCAGTGGAACAACTCCTACCAGGAGTCGATCTTCAGCTTCGCCAACAACATCAACACCCATGAGGGCGGCACCCACATGTCCGGTTTCCGGGCAGCGCTGACCCGCACGCTCAACGCCTACGCCCGCAACAAAGGGCTGCTGAAAGAGAAAGACGACAACCTCGCTGGCGAGGACGTGCGCGAGGGCCTGACCGCGGTGATCTCGGTCAAGCTCCACGACCCGCAGTTCGAGGGCCAGACCAAGACCAAACTCGGCAACCCGCCGATCAAAGGCCTGGTCGAGGAGGTCGTCAACCGCAAGCTGGCCGAGTTCCTCGAGGAGAACCCGCCGGAGGCGCGGCGGATCATCAGCAAGACGATCGACGCCGCCCGCGCCCGCGCCGCGGCGCGCAAAGCCCGCGACCTGACCCGCAAGTCGGCGCTGGAGAACTCGACCCTGCCGGGAAAGCTCGCCGACTGCACGGTCAAGGACCCGAGCCTGGCCGAGATCTTCGTGGTCGAGGGCGACTCGGCCGGCGGCTCCGCCAAGCAGGCGCGCGACCGCAACACGCAGGCGGTGCTGCCGCTGCGCGGCAAGATCATCAACGTCGAGAAGAGCCGGATCGACAAGGTCCTGGCCAACAACGAGATCCAGGCGCTGATCACCGCGATCGGGACCGGCGTCCACGACGAGTTCGACATCGAGGGCGCCCGCTACCACAAGATCGTGATGGCGACCGACGCCGACGTCGACGGCGCCCACATCCGCACCCTGGTCCTCACCTTCCTCTACCGGCAGATGCGGGAGCTGATCGAGGCGGGCTACGTCTACATCGCCAAACCGCCGCTCTACCGGGTCAAACAGGGCAACCAGGAGACCTACCTCGAGCGCGAGTCCGAACTCGAAGAGCTGCTGCTGCGCGACAAGATCGAGGAGTTCGAGCTGCTCGACGCGAGCGGGGAGAAGCGCAAGCTCACCGCCAGCCGCTGGCAGGCCTACATCCGGCGCTCGAAAGAGTACGAGGGCTGGGGCTCGTCGCTGCAGGCGGACTTCGGCCATGAAGTGGTCCGATTCCTCGAGGAGTCGAGCCTGCTCGACGAGCAGGTGACGACGGTCGCCGCCGCCCGCGACCTGCTGCAGGGAGGCGGCGACCCGCGCGAGCCGTTCGAGACCGAGGTGCTGGAGAGCAGCGACGACCTCGTCGTCGTCAAGGCCGTCGAGCGCAAGAGCGGCCTGGCCCGCACCCACCGCCTTCCCGCGACGCTGTTCGAGCACCACGACTACCGCAAGTTCGCCGAGGTCCACGCGGCCCTGCTGAAACAGGTCGGCCGCCCGCCCTTCGAGGTCAGCCGCGGCGAGCGGCGCAATGTGGCGCTCTCCTTCGAGGCTCTGCGTGGAGCGGTGCTCGAGCTCGCCCGCCAGGGCGTTCAGCTGACTCGCTTCAAGGGCCTGGGCGAGATGAACGCCAAACAGCTGCGCGAGACGACGATGGACCCGGCCTCGCGGACCCTGGCGCGGGTCACGCTCGAAGACGCGACCGCCGCCGACACGATCTTCTCGATGCTGATGGGCGATCAGGTCGCCCCGCGCCGCGACTTCATCGAGACCCACGCGAAAGAGGTGAAGTTCCTTGACGTTTGATCGGGACCGACGCGAGCGGGTGAGCGGCTGATGGCGCTCGACGCACTGACCGGCAACATCGAGGAGCGCGGCCTCGAGCAGGAGATGCGCTCGTCGTACCTCGATTACGCGATGAGCGTGATCGTCGGCCGGGCTCTGCCCGACGTCCGCGACGGGTTGAAGCCGGTGCATCGCCGGGTGCTCTACGCGATGCACGACATCGGCCTGCAGCCGACCCGGCCCTACCGCAAGTGCGCCTTCATCGTCGGCGAGGTGATGGGCAAGTACCACCCGCACGGCGACTCGGCGATCTACGACACCCTGGTGCGGATGGCGCAGGACTTCTCGCTGCGCTACATGCTGGTCGACGGCCAGGGCAACTTCGGCTCGATCGACGACGATCCGGCGGCGGCGATGCGGTACACCGAGGCCCGCCTCGGCCGTCTCGCGACGGAGATGCTGCGCGACATCGACGCCGACACCGTCGACTTCGGGCCCAACTACGACGAATCGACGCAGGAGCCGCTGGTCCTGCCGTCGCGCTTCCCGAACCTGCTCGTCAACGGCACCTCCGGGATCGCGGTCGGGATGGCGACCAACATCCCGCCGCACAACCTGCGCGAGGTCGCCGCCGCGGTCGCCGCCTACATCGACGATCCCGAGATCGACCTCCCGGGCCTGATGGAGCACGTCAAAGGCCCGGACTTCCCCGGCGGCGGAATGATGAGCATGGAGGGGATCCGCGACGCCTACGCCTCGGGACGCGGCAGCATCCGCGTTCGGGCCCGCGCCCACGTCGAGCCGCTGAAGGGGGGCAAGGAGGCGATCGTCGTCACCGAGCTCCCGTTCATGGTCAAGAAGGGCGGCGAAGGCGGCCTGATGACCAAGATCGCCGACCTCGCCCGCGACAAGAAACTCGAGGGCATCTCCGACCTCCGCGACGAGAGCGACGAACGCTCCGGGATGCGGCTGGTGATCGAGCTCAAACGCGGCGGCCCGCCGGCCAAAGTCGTCCTCAACAACCTCTACAAAAAAACCGCGATGCAGTCGACGTTCGGGGCGAACATGGTCGCCCTGGTCGACGGCGTGCCACGCACGCTCAGCCTGCTCGAGCTGATCGAGCACTACGTCGAACACCAGCGCGAGGTCGTCACCCGCCGCACCCAGTACGAACTGCGGCGCGCGGAGGCCCGCGCCCACATCCTCGAGGGCCTGCTGGTCGCGCTCGACAACCTCGACGCGGTGATCAAACTGATCCGCGCCTCGAACGACCCCGATGCCGCCCGCGACGGGCTGATGGAGAAATTCGAGCTCTCGCGCGAGCAGTCGCAGGCGATCCTCGACATGCGCCTGCAGCGACTGACCGCGCTCGAGGCCGACAAGGTCCGCGCCGAGCACGCCGACCTGATGGAGCGGATCGGCGAGCTGCGCGCGATCCTCGGCGACGAAGCGCGGGTGATGGCCCTGGTCAAGGACGAGCTGGCGGAAATCGTCGAGGCCTACGGGGACGAACGCCGCACCGAACTCGTCCACTTCGAGGGCGACGTCGGGATCGAGGACATGATCGCCGACCAGCAGATGGTGATCTCGTTGACCGCCTCCGGCTACGTCAAGCGCCTGCCGCTGGCCACCTACCGCCAGCAGCACCGCGGCGGCGTCGGGGTGATGGGGATGAACCTCAAAGAGGACGACTACATCGCCCACCTCCACATCAGCTCGACCCACGACTTCCTGCTCTTCTTCACCAATCGCGGCAAGGTCTACCGGCTCAAGGTCTACGAGCTGCCCGAGGGCTCGCGCAACGCCAAAGGCAGCTCCCTGCGCAACCTGCTGCCGCTGCGGGAGGGGGAGAAGGTGATGGCGGTGATCCCGACCCGGGACTTCAAAGAGAACAAATACCTCGCCTTCGCGACCGCCAAGGGGCTGGTGAAGAAAACGAAGTTCCTCGCCTACAACACCCCGATCCGCGCCGACGGGATCATCGCGATCAAGGTCCGCGACGGCGACGAGCTGGTCCAGGTGCGGCTGACCTCGGGCGAAGACGACATCCTCATGGTCTCCCACTCCGGCCACGCCTCCCGCTTCTCCGAGAAACACGTGCGCGAGATGGGCCGCGACACCAGCGGCGTCAAAGGCATGAACGTCTCCGGCAAAGACAACCGGGTGCTGGCGATGGACGTCGCCCGCAACGACACCGAACTCTTCGTCGTCACCGAGAACGGCTACGGCAAGCGGACGGCGGTCTCCGAGTACCCGGTCAAGGGCCGCGGCACGAAAGGCGTCCTCACCGCGAAGCTGACCGAGAAGAAGGGCGGCCTCGCCGGCGCCCTGATCGTCAGCGAGCACCAGGACCTCCTCTTCATCTCCCAGAACGGGATGGTCCAGCGCACCCCCGCCAGCGGCATCTCGCAGATGGGCCGCGCCACCCAGGGCGTCAAAGTCATGAACATCAAGGACGACGACTGCGTCAGCGCCGTCGCCCTGGTGGTCGAGTCCGAAGAATCGGACGTCGCCGAAGCCCCCGAGGAAGACGGCCAGAGCGAGCTGGTCGAGGCGTCGGCCGACGGCGCCGAGGCCTAGAGCGGAACTTCGAGCAGCGCCTTGAAGGCCGGGCCCGTCAGCGGGAAGCGCGGGGCGCCGGGGAAGTTCACCGAGAGGCCGCCGGTCCAGCTGGTGGTCCCGTCGGGCCCGGCGTGGTAGCGGCCGGTGCCGTGAAACGGCGCCGGCGGGGACAGCCGCGCCGAGGTGACGGCTTCGTCGATGCCGAAGCTCTTCTTTGCCCTGGCCATCGCGACCCGGATGATCGCCAGCTTGCCGTGGGTCTCTTCGTGGGAAGCGAGGAAGAGAGTCCGATCCTTGCTCTTGATGCTGAAGAGGCTGGTGGTCGTGAGGCCCTCGCGGGCGCTGGCCAGCAGGTACGCGACCGGTTGAAAGAGGAATTCGAGCACCTTTTCGATCTGGGCCTGCGTCAGGTGGTGACGCCGGCAGCGACCGGCGGGGGTCACGATCGCCCCCTTTGCCCGGTGCAGGTCGAGCGAGACGTAGTCGTGCTCGCCCTTGAAGTCGAGGTGCCCAACGTAGGAGCCGCGATGTCGGGACAGCCGCTCGCCGAAGCGACAGACCGACTTCACGCCGTCGTCCCGCCGGGGAGGCCGGAAGCGCATCGAGACCTTGCCGAGGTTGCCGAAGGTCGCCTGCAGCCGGTGCGGCGTGGCTACGCCCCGGGCCAGGTAGACGCTCGCCGCGAGGCGCTGCTGGCTTTCGCGCAGAACCTCGAGGATCACGGCGCTGCCGAAGGTGAAGACCCTGACTTCGTAGTGATGGCCAGCGTTCACCGTGAAGCCAGAGCGGAAGGGAGGCGCCGGGGGAACGGGCTTGCCGACTTCGGTCAGCAGCCGCGGGGGAAGAAGCTGAGGCAACAGCCCCGGTAACTCGGCCGCGCGCGCATTGCCGGCGACGAGCAGCGAAGCGAGGACGGTGAGAACCGCGACCCGCCTTCTCATTTCACCCTCACCGCGCGCCCGTAGAGCCTCGCGACTTCGTTGCCGAAGTAGGCGCCGAAATCGGGCGAGGTGTCGTCGAAGTAGCCGTAGTTGGTGACGCTGTTCAGGGTTTCGCCTTCGATGATCCAGCCGCCGCCAGAGGCCCCGCCGTTGACTTCGCAGGTGACGGCGAGGTTGAGGGGGCCCGGGAAGAGGAACGAGTCGGGGTCGTGGCCGATGAACGGGGTCGCCGGGCAGATCCGCTGGGTTTCGCCGTCGAAGGGCTCTTCCGCCGGATAGCCGTGCACGTCGAAGGTCTGCCGCGGCTTCAGGTTCCAGGCGATGCCGGCGCCGCCGACCGCTTCCTCGAGGGTTTCGCCGCGCTGGTTGCGGCCGACCACGGCGGCGCCGACGTCGAAGTTCTCGCTGCCGCTCACCCGCCACTGCCTGGTCGTGTCCAGCCACCGGGCCGGGAAGACCCCGAAGGGCCGCTGCCCGTACCGGTAGGCCGGGACGAAGGTCCATTCGTTCTTCTCCCAGCGCCCGCGCCTGCCGCCGCTGTTGACGCAGTGCCCCGCCGTGAAGACGACGCTCTGGTTGCCCGAGTGAACGGCCGTCCCCGAACAGCGTCCGTAGCCGAAGATGCCCAGGGAGACGAAGACCGCGCCGTGGATGCGGAACCCGGGAGCGGTCGGGTCGGCGACCTGTTCGAAGTCGGCACCGAAGTCGGCGCGTCGCGCCGCCACCCCGGCAACGCGGTGAGGCGCCCCGCGTTCCCCGTCGCCCGGGCGGGCGACGATCGTGGCAGGGGCGGTCGCCTCGAGCGGCTTCGCCTCCCGTATCCGCGTCGCGCTCCAGAACCGGCCGGCTTCGCGGGCCGAGGTCGCCGGCACCCGCACGCCGCTCGCCACCGCCCCGGACGGGACGGCGCACAGCACCAAGATCAATAGAAGCGGCGCCATCCGCGCCCCCGCTCGCCACCGCGTCATTGACTGAAGTCTACTTGCGTACTCAGGACGCAACTATGCCGCCGCCGGCAGGTACTGCTCCCAGGCCGAGGGGATCTTCGGGCTGGCGACCTGGATGAAGACCGTGGGCGGCGGCGCCTTGGGGGCCTTCGCCGGGTGCATTTCGATCTCGCGGGGGAGGCGGTTGCCCTTGCGGCGGTTGCAGGGCGGGCAGGCGGCGACGATGTTCTCCCAGACGGATTCGCCGCCACGGGAGCGGGGGATGACGTGGTCGACGGTGAGGCCGGATTTAGTCGAGCCGCAGTACTGGCAGGTCCAGGAGTCGCGGGCGAGGACGGCGCGGCGGGTGATCTTGCGGCGGTGCGCCTCGCGCGGGATCCGCACGTAGTTGACGAGGCGGATCACGTCGGGGCGGTCCATCGTCATCCGCTCCGAGTGGAGCGCGGCGCCGTCCCGCCGCTCGAGCAATTCCGCCTTTTCCTTCAGGAGCAGGACAGCGGCCCGCCTCAACGTGCAGACGTTGATCGGCTCATACGTCGCGTTGAGTACCAGCACCCTGGCCATTGGTTGAGGGAAATTGTAGGGCGCCCGGCGCCCGGCGCCCTCAACCGACGGGATAGGAGCCCAGGATCCGGACCGAATCGGCCTTGGTGCGCAGCTGCGCGATCGCCTCGGCGACGACCGAATCCGTCTCCTTGCCCTCGAGGTCGCAGAAGAACATGTAGCGCCCCAGGCCCTGCCGCAGCGGCCGCGACTCGATCCGGGTCAGGTTGATCCCCCGGGCCGAGAACTCGCCCAGCGCGTCGACCAGCGCCCCCGGATGGTCCGCCCCCAGCTCGGAGAAGACGAGTGAGGTCTTCCACGCCCCCTCTCCCACCGGGTCGGTCCCCTGCGGCGCGATCCAGACGAAGCGGGTGACGTTGTCGTCCTGGTCCTCGACCCCTTCCAGCAGCGGCTCGCAGCCGTAGAGCTCGGCCGCCGCCCGCGCCCCCAGCGCCGCCCACGGCCGCGAGGACTCGCTCACCATCCGCACTGCCGCCGCGGTGCTGCTGACGCTGCGAAGTTCGATCTCCGGCAGCCGCTCGCGCAGGAAGCGCGCGCACTGGGCGAGCGGCTGCGGGTGCGAGAGCACCGCCTCGACGTCCTCGACCCGCACGCCCTCTCGCGCGATCAGGTGGACCCGCACCCGGTAGTCGTGCTCGCCGACGATCGTCACCGCGTCGACCTCGAAGGCGAGCGTGTCGAGGGTCTGCCGCACCGACCCCTCCAACGAGTTCTCGATCGGCACCAACGCCCGCTCCGCCTCCCCCCGCTCAACCGCAAGCACCGCATCCGGAATCGTCCCCGTCCGCAACGGCTCGAACCCACCCTCGGGCAACGCCTCGCCAAGTGCATCCTCCGTAAAGGTTCCAGCTGGTCCTAAGTACGCAATGCGCATCGCCGGATCAAAGCAGAGGGCGGGTTCGGGGGTGACCCCGTACGGACACTCAGCCGAAGGCGTCCGGTAGGGGTCACCCCCGAACCCCCACCTATTCGATGAGCAGCGTGTAAGTCGCTTCGTTGTTTTCGGTGACCTGCTCGCCCGCCACCGGTTCCGCTTCGACTTCAAGCGTCACTTCGCCTTTCGGCGTCGGGGTGAGCGGGATCGTCGCGGTGCCTTCTTCGCCGGCGCCGAGTTCGTCGATTTCGCCCTGCAGCGTGTTGCCTTCGACGGTGACCGAGACCGTGACCCCGTTCTCGGTCGATTCGCCCTGGTTCTGGACGGTCACTTCGACTTCCACGCCTTCTTCGCCGGCGACCGGCGTCGCCCCGCCTTCGACCAGTTCGGAGCCGTTGACGCTGGTGCCGATCAAGCCGAGCCCGTGCACGCCCTGGGTCGCCGCGCCGCTGTTGCCGCTGATCGCCCCGAGCGCGTCGCTGACGGTGCTTTCTTCCAGCCACTTTTCGTCGGGCAGGACCGAGCTATTCGGCACGTCGCTGTCGGTGATCCCGTTGCTGGCCAGCACCCCGTCGATTTCGGGGCGGACCACCTGTTCGTAGACCACGTCGGAGGCGAGCAGCTTCTGCATCTGTTTGGCGATCGCCCCCATCGCCTTCTCGGCGCCGGCGTCGCCGAGCGCGGTGGGCATCTTTTCGGCGATCTGGTCCATCGCGCCGGCCCGCAGCTCGTAGACGAGCTCGAGGTTGCTCTGCGCCCGCTTCATGTCCCCCGGTGCGCCCAGGCTTTCGACGCGCGAGCGATAGCTGTCGATAGCGCTGCGGTCGGCATCCACCCCGGCGACGAAGTCGGTCACCGAGGAGTTGCCGGGGTCTTCCAGTTTTTTGAAGAAGTCCTTGCTCGTCTGTTCGGTTTCTTCGACGATCTGGGTGACGTTGCGGGAGTAGTCGCTGAGCTCGCGGTTGGCGCGGGCGTCGAGGCAGCCCTTGATCCCGAGCACAACCAGGATCAGGAGGATCAGGGCGCCGCCGAGGGCAAGCCCGCGCCGCAGCATGATCTGCTGGCGTTCGGGGCGACGGCTGGGGCGCTCGCGCCGGGGCGGGCGTCGTGAGGCGAAGTCCTCCACGGGGCCGAGAGTATGAACGCTGCACAGGCCGCCGCGTCAGGAGACCCCGCAAATGGTGGGGTTTTCCCATCCAAGACGGAGGAGAGCCGCCCGCTTCGGCGAAGGGGGTGGGGCGATGGTTGGCTCGCTCGTGCTCAACCGGTTCCTGATCGAGCGCCGCATCGGCAGCGGCGGCTTCGGCGTGGTCTACGAGGCCTGGGACGGCCGATTGGAGCGCCCGGTCGCGGTGAAGGCGATCGAGCAGCGCGGCGAGGCCGGCCGGCGCGTGCTCCGCGAGGCCCAGGCGGCGGCCCGCCTCAACCATCCCGGCATCGTCACCCTGTACGAGCTGGGGGAGGAGGACGGCAATGCGCTCCTCGTCACCGAGCTGGTCGAGGGCTCGACCCTGGCCCGCCTCTCCCACAACGGCGAGCTCTCCGACCGCGAGATCGGCGAGATCGGCGCCGATCTCTGCGAGGCGCTCGACCACGCCCACTCCCGCGGCGTCGTCCACCGCGACATCAAGCCGCAGAACGTGCAGGTGATCGAGGGCTCCGAGCCGCGGGCCAAGCTGATGGACTTCGGCGTCGCCCACCTGGCGGGCGATTCGCCCCTGACCGCCGTCGGCGACGTCGTCGGCACCCTCGCCTACATGGCGCCCGAGCAGGCGGAGGGGAAGCCGGCCGGGCCCGAGGCCGACGTCTACTCGCTCGCCCTCACCCTGTACGAGTGCTGGAGCGGCGAGAACCCGCACCGCCGGGCGACCCCCGCCGCCACCGCCCGTGCGATCGGCGCCCGCGCCCGCCGCCTGCGCCGGCTCCGCCCCGACCTGCCGCGCGAGCTGGCCGAGACGATTGACGCCTGTCTGGCGGCGCGGCCCCACCACCGTCCCTCGCTGGAGGAGCTGGGCACCGCGATCGAGGATTCGCTCGACGAGCTGGCCGACCACGCCCCCGCGGCGCACGGTCACCTCGTCACCCGGGTCGGCGCCCTGGCCGCCGCCGCGACCCTCGGCGCCTTCCTTGCCCTCCACGGAGCGGTGCTCCCTTAGCTGCCCCCAAGGCTCGATCCCTAGGATTCCGCCATCGGCGTTCTACGCAGTCTCGAGTCGAAAATCGAAGGCCTCGTCGAGGGGGTGTTCAGCCGCGCCTTCAGCTCGGAGGTGCAGCCAGTCGAACTCGCCCGCAAACTGGCGAAGGAAATGGACGCGCACAAGACCGCCTCGGTCCAGCGCGTCTACGTCCCCAACGAGTACACGGTCTTCCTCTCGCGGCAGGACCGCGGAAAGCTCGAAGGCTACGAGCGCTCCCTGGAGCAGGAGCTGTCCGGCTACCTGCTGGAGCACGCGCGGCGGCGCGGCTACGACCTTCTGACCCGGCCCGCGGTCGAGTTCAAGACCGACGAGCGACTGCGGCTCGGCGAGTTCGGGATCCAGGCGCGGCTGGTGAAGCCGCCCGCGAACGAGGGCGAGGCGCCCGAGCAGGGCGAAGAGGGCCACACGATGGTCTACTCGGCGGTGCGCGAGCGCGACCGCAACCGGCCGAAACGGCCTGAGCAGGCGGTCGGCGCGCTGGTCTCCACCCGCGCGGTCGTCACGCTGCAGGACCGGCGCTATGTGCTCGACGGCCCGCGGGCGACGATCGGGCGCTCGAAGTCGGTCGAGTGCGTCCTCTCCGACCCCAATGTCAGCCGCCGCCACGCCGAGCTGCGGCGCGACGAGAGCGGCGACTGGCAGATCGCCGACCTCGGCTCGACCAACGGGATCAAGGTCAACGGCCGCCGCGTCCCCTCGACCCGGCTCAGCCCCGGCGACCAGGTCACCGTCGGCACCACCACCTTCACCTTCGACATCGAGCAGTAGCGGCGGCTGCCGCTCTCATTAAGGTGCTGGGCGCGTGGAATACGACCCCGTAAGCGTGGCCCTCAAGTTCGGCTTCCTCGCCGTCCTCTACCTCTTCGTGCTCGTGATCGCGCGCAGCGCCTTCAAGGACCTGCGCCGGACCGTCGCCCCGGCCCCCGACGCGACCGGTTTCCACGCCGCGCCGGCCTATGCCGAGGCGCCGCGCGGCCCCGACGGCTGGCTCGTCGTCGAGCGCGGCGGCGGCCTCGAGCAGGGCCGCCGCTTCGACCTGATCGGCGGTTTGTCGATCGGCCGCTCGAAGGAGGCCGACGTGCAAATCGAGGATCGCTACGCCTCCAGCCTCCATGCCCGCGTCTTCTCGCGCGAGGGGAGGTTCTACGTGGAGGACATGAGCTCGACCAACGGCACCCTGCTCAATGGCGCCACCCTCCAGGGGGAGGCGGAGCTGATCGACAGCGACAGCGTCCAGATCGGCGACACGGTCTTCCGCTTGGAGGTCGGGTGAGCGAATGAGCCTGCGGATCGCCGAGGAGGCAGTACGCACCGACACCGGGCGGCAGCGCAACGCCAACGAGGACTCGTACTTCACCGCCGCGCCGCTGTTCGTGGTGGCCGATGGGATGGGCGGGGCGCAGGCGGGCGAGGTCGCCTCGAAAGCGGCGGCGGAGTCGTTCGCCCGGGACCTGCCGGAGGCGCCGCCGGAGCGGGTGCTGGAGGAGACGATCGAGGGGGCGAACCGGACGATCCACGAGCTCGCCCGCAAGGACCCGAGCCTGGCCGGGATGGGGACGACGACCACCGCCGCGATCGTCGACCTCGAGGCCGAAGAGGTGGCGCTCGGCCACGTCGGCGACAGTCGCGCCTACCGGCTGCGGGGCGGAAAGCTCGAGCAGTTGACCCGCGACCACTCGCTGGTCGAGGAGATGCGGCGCAAAGGCCAGCTCACCGACGCCCAGGCCGAGGACCACCCGCAGCGCTCGATCATCACCCGCGCCCTCGGCCCCGAACCGGAGGTCCAGGTCGACCTGCAGACCGTCCCCGCCCAGCCCGGCGACGTCTTCCTGATCTGCTCGGACGGGCTGACGACGATGCTCGACGACGAGAAGATCGCCCACCTCCTCGGCCGCGCCACTTCGCTGCAGAGCGCGGTGAGGGCCTTGGTCGACGAAGCCAACCGCGCCGGCGGCCGCGACAACATCACCGTCGTCGCCTTCCGTCTCGAGGACACCGCGGCGCCGGCCCCCGGCAACCCCGGTGTCGGCCCCGACGAAGGGGCGACCCTGATCGGGACCGAGGCCGAGGAGGCGGGCCTGACCGCGACCGAGGTGCGCCGCCGCGCCGCCGGCGAGGCCGCCCGCAAGCGCCGCGAGGAGGTGGAGGCGCGCCCGCGCCGCCGCGGCGCGCGCCGGGCTATGAAGGTGCTTGCCGTCGTCCTCGTGATCGCCGCCGTCGGCTTCGCCGCCTGGTACGGCAACCGCCAGATCTGGTTCCTCGGCACCGATGACGCCGGCCGCGTCGCCCTCTACCGCGGCGCCCCCTACGAACTGCCCTTCGGGATAAAGCTCTACAGCGAGCGCTACGCCAGCCCGGTCCAGACGCAGGCGCTGCCGGGCCGGCGCCAGGACGCGGTCACCGGCCACGACCTGCGCTCGCGCTCCGACGCAGTCTCGCTGTTGGAAGAAATCGAAAAGACCGAGGGGCTTCGTTGACGGCGGCCCGGAACCGGGAGCTGCTCGCCCTGGTTCCCGTCGCGGTTCTGCTGACCGCCGGCTTCGCCGGCGTCTTCGCCCAGGAGAACGCGCAGCTCGGCAACCTCAGCCTCATCTACGGCGCCTATTTCCTGGCGATCTGCCTGGCGACCCACATCTTCCTGCGGATCCGCCTCCCCAACGCCGACCCCTACCTCTTCCCGCTGATGGCGACCCTGACCGCCTTCGGCTTCGTGATGATCTACCGGATCGACGAAACGCTGGCCCGCGACCAGGCCAACTGGTTCGTCCTCGGTCTGATCCTCTTCTGTTTAACGATCTACTTCCTGCGCGACTACGAGGTGCTGGAGCGCTACCGGTACACGATCGCGATCGGCGGCCTGCTGCTGCTGCTGGCGCCGCGGCTGCCGGGGATCGGCCAGCAGGTCAACGGCGCCTACCTCGGGGTCAAGATCGGCCCGCTCGCCTTCCAGCCGGCCGAGTTCACCAAGCTCGCGATCGTCGTCTTCCTCGCCAGCTACCTGCGCGAGCACCGCGAGGTGCTGATCGTCGGCGCGCGGCGCGTGCTCGGGGTGACGCTGCCGCCGCTGAAGCACTTCGGGCCGATGCTGGTGGTCTGGGGCGCCTCGATGTTCATGCTCGTCTTCATCCGCGACCTCGGCAGCTCGCTGATGTTCTTCGCCGCCTTCCTCGCCCTGCTCTACGTGGCGACCGGGCGCTTCTCCTTCGTCGTGATCGGGATGGCGATGTTCTTCCTCGGCGCCTGGTTCTTCGCCAGCACGGTGCCGCACGTCCACGACCGGGTGGAGGTCTGGCTCCACCCCTACAACGAACCGCAGGGCAACGGCTACCAGATCCTGCAGTCGATCTTCGCCCAGGCCGACGGCGGCCTCTTCGGCAAAGGGTTCGGCCAGTCGCTGCTGATCATCCCCGGCAGCCACCCGCCCGCGCAGCTGCTGCCGGCGGCGGAAACCGACACGATCTACTCGCTGATCGTCAACGAGCTCGGCCTCTTCGGCGCCTGCGGGGTGATCCTCGTCTACCTGCTGATCACCGCCCGCGGCTTCAAGGTCGCGCTGCTGGCGAGCGACGGCTTCTCGAAGCTCCTCGCCACCGGCCTCACCGCGGTCTTCGCGATCCAGGCCTTCGTGATCATCGGAGGCGTCACCCGGGTGATCCCGCTGACCGGCGTCACCCTGCCCTTCATCAGCTACGGCGGCAGCTCGATCATCGCCAACTTCGTCCTGCTGGCGCTGCTGCTGCTGATCAGCGACCGGGCCCGGCGCGAGGCGGCTGAACCGGTCGGGCGGATGGCCGCCCTGGGGTCGTCGGCGTGAACCGGCAGATCGTCAAGCTCTTCGCTTTCATCGTCGTCCTCTTCGGCGTCCTGGTCGGCTTCACGTCCTACTGGTCGGTCTTCGACGCGAAGGCGCTGAAGGAAAAGGAAGTGAACAGGCGGCCGCTGCTGGAGGCGCAGCAGATCCGCCGTGGCCGCATCCTTGCCGCCGACGGGACCGTGATCGCGAAGTCGATCGGCAAGGGCAAGGGGGCGGAAAAGCGCTACGTGCGGCGTTATCCGGAAGGCTCCCTCTTCGGCCACCCGATCGGGTACAGCTTCGTGAGCCAGGGCGACTCCGAGTTCGAGCGGTTCCACAACGAAGAACTGGTCGGCGAAGAATCGGAATTCAGCTCGATCCTCGACCAGATCCTCGGCCACGCCCAGGAAGGCAACGACATCGTCACCAACCTCGACACCGAAGCCCAGCGCGTTGCCCTCGCCGACCTCGAGGAAGCGGGGTTCGGGGCGGTGGTCGCGATCGAACCCAGCACCGGCGAGGTCAAGGCGATGGTCTCCAACGCGCCCTACGACCCCAACCGCGTCCCCTACCAGCTCTCGAAGCTGAATCAGAACGAAATCGAAACGCCGCTGCTGAATCGGGCGACCCAGGGCCTCTACCCACCGGGCTCGACCTTCAAGGTCGTGACCGCGGCGGCGGGGCTGGAGAGCGGCACGATCACGCCGGAAACGACGATCGACGCCCCCGGCTCGCTGGAAGTGGAAGGGACGCCGCTGCAGAACGACTTCAACGAGAACTTCGGCCCGATCTCGCTCGACACCGCGCTGACCAACTCGGTCAACACCTGGTTCGGCCAGCTCGGCCAGCAGGTCGGCCAGGACCAGTTGTTCGAAACGATGGAGAAGTTCGGCTTCAACTCGACGCCGGCGATCGACCTGCCGAATCAGGGCCCTGAAAGCGAGGTCGCGCCGAGCGGCATCTACGAAGAAGGCAATCTCCTGCACCGCAATGACCCGGTCGACCTCGCCCGCGTCGCGATCGGCCAGGAGCGGCTGCTGGCAACGCCGCTGCAGATGGCCGAGGTGGCGGCGGCGATCGCCAACGGCGGCAAGCTGATGAAGCCACAGATCTGGAACCGGGTGATCGACCCCGACGGCCGCATCGTCGACAAGCTCGACCCCTCCGTCTACAGCGAAGCGGTCAGCGCCCAGACCGCGGAAGAGCTGACGACGGCGATGGAAGGCGTGGTCAGCGAAGGGACCGGGACCAACGCGGCGATCTCCGGCGTCCCCGTCGCCGGCAAGACCGGCACCGCGGAAACGCCCGGCAACGAAGCCTGCGGCGGCGGCGAAAACGAGAACCAGGCCTGGTTCATGGGCTTCGCTCCCGCCGACGAACCGAAGATCGCGATCGCGGCCTCGGTCGAGTGCACCGAACAGTTCGGCAACGACGTCGCCGCCCCGATCTTCCGCGACGTCGCCGAAACGATCCTGAATGGCGAATGAGGAGGAGCGTTGGCTGAGGTAACCGAGGGCAGCATCGTCGACAAGCGCTACCGGGTGCTGCGCCGGCTCGGCAGCGGCGGCATGGCCGACGTCTGGCTCGCCGAGGACACGCACCTGCAGCGGCAGGTGGCGCTGAAGGTCCTGCACAGCCGCTACCTCCAGGACCAGCAGTTCGTCGAGCGCTTCCAGCGCGAGGCCGAGCACGCCGCCGGGCTGCAGCACCCGAACATCGTCGCCGTCTTCGACCGCGGCCAGGACGATGGCGTCAACTACATCGCGATGCGCTACGTCGAGGGGCCGACGCTGAAGGAGCTGATCGAACGCGGGCTGACGCCGGAGCAGGCGGTGGCGCTGGTGCGGCAGGTGCTCGAGGGCGCCCGCTTCGCCCACCGCAACGGGATCGTCCACCGCGACCTGAAGCCGCAGAACGTGATCGTCGACCAGGAGGGCAAAGCCGTCGTCACCGACTTCGGCATCGCCCGCGCCGGCGTCTCGGAGATCACCCAGACCGGCTCGGTGATGGGCACGCCGCAGTACCTCTCGCCCGAGCAGGCGCAGGGCTTCGAGGTGACCCCGGTCTCCGACCTCTACTCGATCGGGGTGATCCTCTACGAGGCCCTGTGCGGCCGCGTCCCCTTCGAAGGCGAAAGCGCCGTCGCGGTGGCGATGAAACAGGTCTCCGAGACGCCGCAGCGGCCGAGCTCGATCAACCCGCAGGTCTCGCCGGCGCTCGACGCGGTGGTGATGCGGGCGCTGGAGAAGGACCCGGGGCAGCGCTTCCAGAGCGCCGACGCCTTCATCGCTGCCCTCGACCAGGCGATGCGGGAACCCGGCGCGGGGAGGGGGACCGCGGCCTTCGCCACCGTGCCGCCGGTGGTCGAGGAGGTGCCGCCGGAGGAAGACCGCAAACGCAACAACTGGCTCTGGGGGCTGCTCGTCGCCGCGATCGTGATCGGCCTCCTGATCGGGCTGCTGCTGACCCGCGACACCAGCACCGACGTGCCGAACGTGACCGGCAAGCAGCTCGAATTCGCGATCTCCCAGCTCGAACGCAAGGGCTTCGACGTCGGCGAAGAAACGTTCGTCGAACGACAGGCGCCGAAGAACACCGTGCTCGAGCAGGATCCGCTGCCCGGCTCGGCCGAAGAAGACTGCTCCTTCATCGCCTTCTTCTGCTCGAAGCCGAGCGTCGACCTGACCGTCAGCGCCGGCCCCGGCAGCGGCGAAATCCCGCACGTCAACGGCCTGGCCCAGGCGGCGGCGGAACAGAAGCTCGAAAAGGCGGGCTTCGAAGTCGCGGTCGAACAGGTCAACTCGAGCTCGGTCGAAGAAGGGCTGGTCGTCTTCTCCGAACCGCGCAGCGGCGACAGCGCCACCCACGGCTCGACCGTGACCATCTTCGTCTCCCAGGGGCCGAAGCTGGCCAAGGTGCCGGTCCTGGTCGGAACCCAGCGGCGGGTCGCCGTGCAGCAGATCCGTGGCCGCGGCCTCACCCCGAGCGTCTCCGAAGAAGAAAGCAGCTCGCCGGCCGGCGAGGTGATCAGCCAGTCGCCCAGCGCCGGCACCGAGGTCGAACCGGGCTCGACCGTCTCGATCGTCGTCTCCAGCGGCAAGAAGAAAGAAGTGGCGACGGTGCCGAACGTGATCGGCAGGGAACGCCGCGAAGCGGTGGAAGCGGTCCGCGCCGCCGGGCTGACGCCGGAAGTCGAAGAAGAAGAAACGGAAGTGCAGGGCCAGGTCGGCCGGGTGATTGACCAGTTCCCGCCGCCGGGCAGGGAACTCGAACCGGGGGCGACGGTGACGATCACGGTCGGCAGGCCGGCGGCGTCCGAACCCGAAGAAGAAACGGAAGAAGGGCCTTGAGGGTCGCGGTCCTCTCCGGTGGCCGCTCCTCCGAGCACGATGTCTCACTGCGTTCGGGCGCGGCGGTCGCGCACGGGCTGCGCGAGGCGGGCCACGAGGCGATCGAGGTGACGATCGGCCGCGACGGTGCCTGGCGGACGTCCGGCGGCGCGGTCGAGTTGACCCCGGGCGGCGGCCTGCTCGGGGTCGATGCCGTCTTCCCCGCCCTGCACGGCGCCTTCGGCGAGGACGGCAGCGTCCAGGGCCTGCTCGAGTGGCTGGAGGTCCCCTACGTCGGCTCCGACGTCCTCGCCTCGGCAATCTGCATGGACAAGCTGACGCTGAAGCGCCTCTTCGCCTCCCACGGGGTGCCGCAGGTCGATTTCACCGCGGTCGAAGGCAGCGACTGGTGGGGCCGCTGCGAGCAGATGGGCCTGCCGCTCTGGGTAAAGCCCTCGCGGATGGGGTCGAGCGTCGGCATCACCCGCGTCGCCAAGCTGGACGAGCTCGACAAGGCGGTCGAGCTGGCCCTGCGCCACGACCCACGGGTGATCGTCGAGGCCTCCTCACCCGGGCGCGAGGTCGAGTGCTCGGTCCTCGGCAACGAGGAGCCGGAGGCCTCGCTGCCGGGCGAGATCGTCGCCCACGGGACCTGGTACGACTTCGAGGCCAAGTACACCGAGGGCGGGATGGAGCTCCGCGTCCCCGCCCCGATCGGCGACCAGGCCACCACCAACGTCCGCGAGATGGCCGTCTCCGTCTTCACCCTCGCCGGCTGTTCCGGCCTCGCCCGCTGCGACTTCTTCGTCGAACCCGACGGCTCCGTCCTCGTCAACGAGATCAACACCATGCCCGGCTTCACCGACACCAGCGTCTACGCCAAGCTCTGGGAGGCAACGGGAACGGGCTACCCGGAGCTATGCAACCGCCTGGTCCAGCTCGCGGTCGAGCGGCACCAGCAGTCGCGCAGCTACGAGTTCTGAGGCGACAAAGGCGAGCCCGCAGAGCGGGCGTCGAGCACCGCCACCACGAAGACCTCGTCCGAGGCTCTCTCGTAGCGGTAGAGCAGGATCATCCAGGACCAGGGCCCGATCACGAACCGCAGCGGCGCCCAGTGGCCTTCTAGCTTGGGGCCGGCGAGAGGGAAAGTCTTCAGCGCCCTCAACGAGCGAGCGATACGAGCCCAGCTATCGCTGGGAAGTTCGAGAGCTATAGCTGCTGCTTCGATGTCCCGCTGTGCCTGCGGGGTAACAATGATCTTGGCCATTCACTAGACAAGGTCCTCCAGGGGGGTTCCCTCCCCCCGTGCGGCCTGTTTCATCCCTTTTTGCGTCTTCTCCCTGGCACCGGGAATCGAATCGAGGATCTCCGTGATCCGAGTTGCATCGGGATCGATTTCATCAAGTGCGGTGAAAAGGAGGGAGCGTGCCAGCGTCCCCTCTTGCACATGAGTTCGCTCCGCGAGTCGCGAAAGCTTCTTAGCGTGCACCTCGTCGAGCGTCACATTGACTCGCTGCATAGGAGTTGGCATGCCACAAACCTACACGGTAATGCACATGTCGTGCATCTCTCAGTAGGCAGTGGTTCTGGAGCGTGGGCGGCGGAGCGACTTGTAGCGGGCGGCACGGCCGCGGTTCCAGAGGGCGCTGTCGATCTCGGCGGGGGTGAGGGGCGAGGCGGCGGCAAGAAGCTCGATGGCGTGGATGGCGCAGGCTCGGAGCTCGACCTCTTCAGGGGAGCCGTGGTCGAGCAGGCCTCCGGCTTCGACGCGGGCGGTCAGGTCTGGGTCGAGCTGGAGGGCGCCGTCGACGCGGAGGACGTGGGGGACGAGGTTGTCGGCGAAGGCGGTGAGGCGGTCGAGGCCGGGGAGGTCGGCGACGCGGGCGCGGTGGAGATCGGCGGCGGCAAGCTGGGCGCGCTTGAAGAAGGGGACCTCGCGGCCGTCGTAGCGGGAGGTATCGGCGAAGGCGTCCCAGGTCGCGAAGGTGCCGGCCAGGTCGGGGAGGTCCACTGACGCTTCAGCCGGCCCTCGGAAGCGACCGTCGTGCTCGCGCTCGATGTGGACCCCGACGTCCCGGAGCGCGGCGGCGAACTGCTCCATCAGCGGGTGCCTGGGGTCTTGGCTGACGATTGCGGCGATCGTCTTTGCATCCATGGTTTGCAGCTCTTCGACGTTCCAGGGACCCTCGCCGGTGAAGCGGTCGGCCACTCCCGCGGCCATCGTCGCGTAGCCGCTGTGACCTGGCCGCTTGCGGATCGTCGGCCACCAACCCGAGCCGAAGTTGATCGCGTTCATGCAGATCGCGAAGGCGGCGGCGGTTTCGGGGTCGTCTGCGGCGAAGGGCGAATGGTCCTCGTCTCCAGGGGTCGGCAAGCTCGCCACGTACTCATCGATCGCCTCTTCGTTAATCCGCACCGATTGCGCTCGCTCGGCCACCCAGGCGCAGGCGGCGCGGACTTCGTCGGGTAGGGAAACTGGGGACATGGAGAAGCGAGAGATACAGATTCGGCAGGCGGTTGGGGGCGACGCCGCCGACGCCGCCCGGCTCCTGCACGACTTCAACGTCGAGTACTCCGAACCGACGCCGGGGGTCGAGGAGCTGACGGAGACCCTCTTTCGCCTGCTCGATGAAGGCGAGATCACGGTCCTCCTGGCAGGGGAGGGGCCGGACGGGCTCGCCCTGCTCCGCTTCCGCCCCGGCATCTGGAGCAGCGGCCTGGAAGCGTATTTGCAGGAGCTCTACGTCGTCCCGAGTCTCCGTGGCCAGGGGATCGGTCGCTCCCTGCTGGGAGAGGCGATCGAGCTTGCGCGGGAGCGCGGCGCCGACGGGATCGACCTCAACACCGGCGAGACCGACACCGCTGCGCGCGGGCTCTACGAGAGCATGGGCTTCACCAACCGCGAAGGCGCCCCCGACGGCGCCGCGATGCTGTTCTACGAGCGCGAGATCTGAGCCGTCAGCTCGGCGAAGCCGATGCCCTCCGGCGGCTGCACCCGGTCGGGGTGGAGCAGGTGGCCGAGCAGCTCGACTCCGTCGACGAGGCGTGGGCCGGGGCGGGAGAAGGTCGAGGCGGCGTCGACAGCGTAGACGCGAGCGGCACCGAGGGCTTCGAGCCGACTCGCATGCTGGAGCGCCTGCGCGCGCGACTCCTCCAGGTACCAGCCGCAGGGCATCGAGACGACCACGTCGGGGTCGAGCCCGTCCAGTTCCTCCCACTCGACCTGGGGAGACTTCTGCCCCGATTTCCCGGCGACGTCCTCGCCGCCGGCGATCGCGATCATCTCCGGGATCCAGTGGCCGCCAAGGAAGGGCGGGTCCAGCCACTCGAGGGCGAGGACGCGCGCTCGCGGCTCTCCCTCCACGGCGGCGCGAACCGCCTCCAGGCGTCCCTCCAGGCTTCGCCGCAGCTCCCGGCCCCGCTCTTCGACCCCCGCCGCCTCGCCCAGCCGGATCACGTCATCCAGCACCTCGCCCAGCGCGCTCGGGTCCTGCTGGACGACCCGCGGCCGGCTCGGCAGTCGCTCCGCCACCGCGACGACGTCGTCGTAGGAGACGGCGCAGACCTCGCAGACCGCCTGGGTGACGATCAGATCCGGCGCCAGCTCGGCCAGCTTCGCCTCGTCAAGCGTGTAGAGGGCGCGGCCCTCGCCGACCACCTCCTTCACCGCCGCGTCGATCTCGCCCGCGGAGAGGCCCGGCGCCAGCACCGTCGCCGTCAGCTGCGGCAGCTCGGTCGCGGCGGGCGGCCAGTCGCACTCGTGGGTGACGCCGACGACGCTCTCCCCGAGGCCGAGCGCGAACAGCATTTCGGTAGCTGAGGGGACGAGGCTGACAATCCTCATCCCCTCAGCATGACGATCTGTCGGCTTACGCCCCTGCCGCCAGGAGGGCGTTGGCGCCTCCCTGCATCCCGGCCTGGTTGGGATGGATCGGAGCGGCGAGTTCGCCCGGCACCAGCGGTTCGACCCAGCGGGTCGAGCTGCTCTTGCAGGCGTCGTGCCCGATGCTCGCGTTGTACCAGTTGACCAGCGTCGCGCCGGCCGCCGCGGCCTGCGTGGCCAGCATCGAGTCGAGCCGCTGCTCGGTCGAGCGCAGGTACGGCACGTCCTGGAACCCGATCGGCATCTGCGGCCAGCAACCGAACCCGGTCTCGGGGAAGATCGCCGGGTAGTTGACGACGTAGATTTTCGCCGAGGGCGAGCGGGCTTTGATCCCGGCCAGGACCGCCGCGACTTTCGGCGCCGTCGCTTCGATCCGCGCCTTCAGCTGGTCGACCCCGCCAGCGTCGTATTTGTCGAGGCAGGGATGGCTGAAGGGGTTCAGCGTGATGCAGCTCTGGGCGACTTCGGAGAAGCCGATGTCGTTGCCGCCGATCGTCAGCGAGACGACCGTGGTGCTCGCGTCCAGCGAGTTGAACTGCGGCGGGTTGGGCCCGTCGGGTTCGACGTTCTGCGGGTTGGTCATGTCGCCCGTGGTCGCGCCGCTGCAGCTCGCGTCCCGCAAGGTCAGCCCGATCCCCGGAGCCGCCAGGTGCGGGTAGTTGTGGTCTGACTTGAGGCAGCCGAGCGGCAGGACCGGGTTCGGGATCAGCGGCCCGGCCGCATAGGAGTCGCCGAGGGCGACGTAGTTGGCGGCGCTGGCCCCCGCAGCCGCGACGGCGAAGAGCGCCAGCGCGACCAGCGCCGAGATCAGGAGCCACAGCAGCTGGCGACTGCGGCTCGGGAGTGACTGGGTCATCTACCTCTCCTTCCAAGGAATTAACTCAACGATTTTTATAGTAACTTTTAGGTAGGCAAGTGGCTAGGCAAATTAGGAGCGGGAGGAAGCTGATGCGACGCAAGCTGTTGGTGCTGCCGGTTCTGTTGGTGCTGTGCACGGGGATGCTGGGAGCGCAGGCGGGGATCGCCCACGCCGAACTGCCGGTGATCTACAGCGGGGCCTACGGCTACGCCCACGTCAGCCCGACCGCGAGCCCGCCTGGGGCGAACGACTGGTCCTGCAAACCGAGCGCCGCGCACCCGCGGCCCGTCGTCCTCGTCCACGGCACCTTCGCCGACATGTCCGACAGCTGGCAGGCGCTCTCACCGCTGCTGAAGAACAACGGCTGGTGCGTCTTCGCCCTCAACTACGGCTCGTATGCGGGCAGCGGCTCGATCGGCATCTATGGGACCGGCGAGATCCGCAACTCGGCCCAGGAACTCTCTGCCTTCGTCGACAAAGTCCTCACCGCTACCGGCACGAGCCAGGTCGACCTGGTCGGCCACTCGCAGGGCGGGATGATGCCGCGCTACTACCTCAAGTTCCTCGGCGGCGCCAGCAAGGTCCACACCCTCGTCGGCCTCTCGCCCTCGAACCACGGCACCACCCTCGACGGGCTCGCCATCCTCGCCGCCTTCTTCCCGGGCGCGACCGGTCTTCTATGCCCGGCCTGCGAAGAGCAGATCGTCGGCTCCGCGTTCCTCAACGAACTGAACAACGGCGGCGACACCGTGCCGGGAGTCGAATACACGGTGATCCAGACCCTCTACGACCAGGTCGTCACCCCCTACACCTCGGCCTTCCTCTCCGGCTCGAGCGTCCACAACGTCCTGCTGCAGAACCAGTGCATCCTCGACCTCGGCGATCACCTCTCGATGCCCTACGACCACATCGCCGACGCCGACGTGCTGACCGCGCTCGACCCGCTGCACCCGCGCCACCCGCTCTGCACGCCGATCCTGCCGACCGAGGGCGGCTGAGTTCCTAAATCCCGCCGTGGGAGGGTTGGTCCCTCCCGCGGTCGGGGTAGCTCAGCAGCATGCGGATCGCGACGATCGGGCGCGGCAACATCGGCGGCGGCCTCGGGAAGCTGTGGGAGGAGGCTGGGCACGAGGTAACCCTTCTCGGACGCGGCGGCGGCGACGTCTCCGAGGCCGAGGTCGTCCTGCTGGCGGCGCCCGGGGGCGCCGTCCCCGACGCCCTCGACAGCGTCAGCGGGATCGAGGGCAAGACGGTGATCGACGCCACCAACCTGGTCGGCACCGATCCGCCGGAGGGCTTCTCCTCCAACGCCGAGTACGTCAAGTCGCGGACCGACGGGCCCACCGCAAAGTCCTTCAACATCAACTTCGCCGCCATCTACGACCAGCTCGGCAGGACCGAGAAGCCGCCCGGCGACCTCTGGTGCGGCGACGAGGAGTCCCGCGAGGCGGTCGAACAGCTCCACCGCGACGCTGGCTTCGAGCCCGTCTACGCCGGCCCGCTCGAGAACGCCGGGATGCAGGAGCGCTTCATCGGCCTCGTCTTCGCGATCAACCAGGCCGGGATGGGACCGTTCTTCTACCGGATCGCCCCGCCCGACCAGCTCTGATCAGCCGGCGCCGTTCTCGCCTCGGTAGGGCCCCGGCTTCGGCCGGGGCCGGCCGCCGGGGAGGGCGAGGCGGAGGATCGTCCGCTGGACCATCCCCAGCTGCTGGCTGAACGGGCCGGAGTTGTAGGGGAGGCCGTAGCGCTCGCAGACGTCTTTCACCTGGGGGGCGATCTCGGCGTAGCGGGTGCTCGGCATGTCGGGGAAGAGGTGGTGCTCGACCTGGTAGCCGAGGTTGCCGCTGGCGACGTGGAAGAGCGGGCTGCCCTCGATGTTGGCGGAGCCGGTGAGCTGGCGGATGTACCAGCCGCCGCGGCTCTCGTCCTCGACCTCCTTCTGGGAGAAGGTGTAGGTCTGGTCGGGGAAGTGGCCGCAGAAAATGATCGCGTAGGCCCAGAGGTTGCGGACGATGTTGGAGGTGGCGTCGGCCTTGGCGGTCTGGCGAAAGGTCTTGGCCCCGCTCGTCAGCGCGGCTTCGACCACCGGCGCGAAGCGGCTCTGCGGCTTGCGCTTCGTCAGCCGGCCGATGACCCCGCGCGGGCGCTTGCGCTGCCGCCGCGTCTCCACCACCGCGTCGACGGCCGTCGCGGCGAGGGCGCTGACCAGCGGCCAGGCGATGTAGTCCTTGACGACCTGAGCCTTGGCCTTGCCGGCGATTCCCTTCAGCTCCCGCTTCACCTGCGCCTTCGACTTGCGCCCGGTGCGGATCGCCTCGAAGTCGAGGTCGTGGAAGGCCACACCCCACTCGAACAGCGCCGCCAGGAGCAGGTTGTAGACCGGCTGGGCGAGGTAGACCGGGTGCCACTTCTGGGCGGGGTCGATCCGCATGATCTCGTAGCCGAGGTCCTTGTCTTTGCCGCGGATGTTGGTGTAGGTGTGGTGGACGTAATTGTGGGAGTGCTTCCAGGCCTCGGCGGTGGAGGCGGTGTCCCAGTCCCAGGTGGAGGAGTGGATGCGGGGGTCGTTCATCCAGTCCCACTGGCCATGCATGACGTTGTGGCCGATCTCCATGTTCTCGAGGATCTTCGCGGCGGAGAGAGCGGCGGTACCGGCGTACCAGGCGGCCCGGTTGCGCGAGCCGAGCAGGAGGGCTCGGCCGAGCACGGCAAGGCGCCGCTGCATCTCGATCATGCTCTCGATGTAGCGACGGTCGCGACTGCCGAGGTCCGCCGTGACGCGGTCGCGGATCGCGTCGAACTCGCGCGCGAGCTCATCCAGCTGCTGCTCGGAGAGGTGCGCGAGCGGGTTCTCGACGTGGGTGTCGATCGGGGCGGTCGTGGTCATCAGGTCTTCATTCCCTCTTTCTCATAGGGCAATCTCCACGTCGCCTTCCGGGGCGTTGACGCAGGTCCTCACCATTTCGTCTTCTTGCCCGTAGACCTCCCCGGTCCGCAGGTCCCTCACTTCGCCCGAGCAGAGCCGGCCGATGCAGGTGTGACAGATCCCCATCCGGCAGCCGAACGGCAGCTCTGCCCCTGCTTCCTCGCCGGCGACGAGGATCGGCGTGCCGCCGCCGCACTCGGTCTCGAGGCCGCTGGAGAGGAAGCGGACCGTGCCGCCCTCGCCGGCGACGGCATCGCCGCCGATCACCGGCTGGAAACGCTCCATCTCCAGCAGTTCGAGGTCGCCCTCCTCGCGCCAGTGCTGGACCAGGGCGTCGAGCATCTCGCCGGGGCCGGAGACGAAGGCACGGCGCTCGCGCCAGTCGGGACAGAGCTCGTCGAGCTCGTGCGGGGCGAAGCGGTCGGCTTCGCCGGTCAGCCGCAGGTGCGGGCGGTAGCCGTCGCAGCGGGAATCGAGGTCGCGCAGCTGCTCGCCGAAGATGACGCGGTCGAGGGTCCGCGAGGAGTGGATGTGGACGACGTCGTCGAGTGCTTCGCCGCGGTCCAGCGCTCGCAGCATGCTCATGATCGGGGTGATGCCGCTGCCGGCGCTGATGAAGAGCAGCCGCGGCGGCGCCGGGTCGGGGAGGACGAAGGTGCCTTCGACCCCGCCGAGGCGGACGATGTCCCCTGGCCGGGCCTGGTGGACCAGGAAGGGGGTGACCTTTCCGGCCTCGACCAGCTTCGGCGTGATCCCGATCAGCCCCTCGGGATGGCCGGGGTCGGTCGTCAGCGAGTAGGCGCGCCAGTGGTGGACGCCGTCGACGACGACGCCGATCCGCAGGTACTGCCCCGGCCGGTGCCCGGGCCATTCGTAGCCGGGCCGGATCAGGATCGTGACCGCGTCGGGCGTCTCGCGGACGATCCGCTCGATCCGGCCGCGCAGCTCCTGCGTCGACCAGAGCGGGTTGATCAGTTCGAGGTAGTCGTCGGGCAGCAGCGGGGTGAAGAGTGAGCGCACGGCGTGCAAGGCACGCTGCCGCACCTTCGGAACCTGGGGAACGGCGCCTCGCTCTGCCATTTGCGCGACGTTACACGGATCGATGTAAGGGTTTTGTGAAGACGGTCACTCGTATACCCCGTTGCAGGGGGATCGACGCCTCAGTCGACCAGCTTCACGTCGCTGATTTCGACCTGGTAGCGGCCTTCCTGGTCCCGCGCCGTCGCGGCCTTGTTGAACCAGATAAGGAAGTACTTGGCGGGGGAGGCGAGGTGCAGTTCGACTTCCTCGAGGCCCTGGGCATCGGCGACCTCGCCGATCGGTTCGCCCCATTCCGAGAGCTCGTCCGGCGGCCCTGAGGTGGTGGCGAAGATCTCCGCGTTCCAGCCCGGGGTCGGGGTGCGGATGATCATCGCGCTCGGGTTCGCGAGCGACTTGGTCGTCACGTAGAGGCCGACGCCGGGGTCGGGGCCGGTCTTGGTGCCGGCGAAGGTGTCGGTGTCGTAGTGCTCGCTGCTCCAGGCGGTCCCGGTCGGGTTGCCGTCGACGGCGAGGCTGACCGCTTCCGGGTCCTCTTCGCCGTCGCCCTGGGGGTCGTAGTCGGTGGCGGAGGAGATCGCCACCGGCGTGCCCTTGTCCTTCAGCGCGCCGCCCCCGCCACCGGGCCCGTTGCCGCTGCTGATCAGCACCACAGCAGCGATCGCCGCCGCAAAGCCCAGCAGCAGCACGACGACGGCCAGGCGCGACCAGCTGCGCCCGCCGGAGAGCTTGCGCTCGGCCGGGGGCAGGGCTTCCAGCACGCTCGTCGCCTCGCCGGTCGCCGCCCCCGCCCGCGCCGCCTCGACCTCGAGCGCGGTCGAAAGGTCGTCGATCATCTCGCCGACCTGTTGGTAGCGCTCGGCCGGGTCTTTGGCGGTTGCCCGCTCGACCACCATCGCCGCCGCGGCGGAGAGCTCCGGCCGTCGCTGCTGGACGTCGGGCAGTTCCTCGTTGACGTGTTTCATCGCCACCCCGACCTGGCTGTCGGCGGTGAAGGGGACCTGCCCGGCCAGCATCTCGTAGAGGACGACGCCGAGCGAGTAGATGTCCGAGCGCTGGTCGACCGCGTGGCCCATCGCCTGCTCGGGGGCGACGTAGTCGGTGGTGCCAAGCACGCGTCCGGTCGCGGTCATCCCGTCCTGTTCGAGCTGGCGCGAGATCCCGAAGTCGGTCAGCTTCGCCCGCCCCTCGGAGTCGATCAGGACGTTCTGCGGCTTGATGTCGCGGTGGACCATGTTGCGGGCGTGGGCGACGGTGAGGCCACGGGCGACCTCGATCGCGTAGGCGAGCGCCTCCTGCGCGTCGAGCGCGCCGACCCGATTGATCCGCTGCTTCAGCGTCTCGCCCTCGACGTATTCGAAGACGATGTAGGGGTGGCCGCCGTCCTCGCCGGCGTCGATCACGGCGACGACGTTGGGGTGGGAGAGCTTCGCCACCGCCCGCGCCTCCTGGCGGAAGCGCTGCAGCTGGTCCTCCTGCTCGGACATCTCCCGGTGCAGCACCTTCACCGCCACCTGCCGGTCGAGCGTCGTGTCCCGTGCCAGGTACACCGTCGACATCCCGCCGCTGCCGAGCTTCGCCTCCAGCTTGTAGCGGCCGGAGAGCACGGTGCCGATCATCTGGGAACTAGTCGGGGCCCGGTCGCTCACTTTGCGGGCTTACGTTACGACGCTTCGAGGCGCCGCGCCGCCCGCGGCCATCGTCGAGCACGTGTCTATGCAGGTTCTCAGCCGGCGGTCAGTGCGGGATCAGCCCGTAGAGCTTGGCGATCCGCTGGTAGGAGGCATCCTCTCTACGGACCGGGCGCCGCTCGAGCTCCTTCATCTCCACGTCATCGAAGACTGCCCAGCACTCCCATTCGGTATTGAGCCTCGAGAGGTAGCGGATCCCGGCGAAGAGGGGGCGACCCTTTTCATCCGCCTGTTCGAATGCCCACTGGCTGATGTACCGTGTCACCCGCCTGTCCCGCCCTCTCACCACCGCTACGTCGAGATCGTCGTAGCGGTAGTAGGCGAGGAGGTCGCCGAGGTCCGACCGCATCGCCTCTCGCGTCTGGACGCTTTCGATGTCGAGGAACCGGGCGCCATCCTTGAACTTCGAATTGTGGTCGCCGTCGGGGAACCCGACCCGCACAGCGGTGCGGCGCTGCCTCCAGTCCGCCGGGACGTCCCCCACCTCCATGAAACCCAACTCGCGCCACTCGTCCCCGATCACTTTCGACAGAACGGGGTCGGGTCGAAACCGGGCGAGGGTCTCGCCGAAGCAGCCATCGAGGGTGGTCGCAAAGTAACGGACCCCGTAGGTTCCGCTCGGACTGTCGAACCGGTTCCCCGTTCCCGGTTTCAGGACTTCGGATGAGCCCGCAGATTTGCTTGCGGCGAGTGGATCCGGATCTCTCCCGACTCGCCAAACGCCGCCACCGGGCGGCGCTTTGACCTGGATCCCCAATCAGCCTCCAGCCAAAAATGCCCTTGCGGCAACGAGGGTCTCTCGCGTGCGGCCCTCTCGAATTGCGGTAGCGGGTGGCTCGTCGTCGAGCTGAGGGTTGAGTCCCACGAACCAGGCACGAACGGTGTAGGGACTCTCCTCGGCCAGCAGAAGCCGAAAGATCTGGTAGGCGTCCCGAAGCCTGCGTTCTACCTCGTGATCTTGAGGCGCGCTCTTCTCACTCGCCCACCGCCCGATGGTCTTGGGGTCGTCAACTCCGACCATGAAGGCGACAAGCTTCTGCCCCATGGCGTCTTGCAGGAACGCGGCGATGTCGGCTACCGATGACTCGACGGTAGCCCTGTGGGCATCGGTAGCTGCTTCACGAACGTTGGCCATTTTGGAGCGCCTTTCTGCTAGCTCTGCGCTTCAGATTACCAGTAAACGTAGATTTCAAATTGAATTTCAAACTTAAATTCAACTTTATTTTCTACCGAGATTCTACCGGCATTCCTACCGTATCTCCTACAGGGCATATTAGCTCACGGAGATACTGCTTTTTCTCCGCTCGTAACGAGACCGATTCGTTGAGCTGTTGGGTAGCTCTTTCTCAGAAGCTCTAGCGCTTGCGCTTTCTCGGCGCCGGAAACCACCACGCAGAAGCCGCAGCCCATGTTGAAGACCTCGCTCATCTCCTCGTCCGACACTTCGCCGCGCTCCTGGATCAGGCCGAAGATCGGCGGGGCGGGGAGCGGGTCGTCGATCTCGTAGCCGACCTCGGCGGCGAGGCGGAGCAGGTTCTTGGTGCCGCCGGAGGTGATGTGGGCGAGGCCGCGGACATCGACCTCGGAGCGGAGCAGGGCGACGATCGGCTTGACGTAGATCTCGGTCGGCTCCAGCAGCTCCTCGCCGAGGGTGCGGCCGAGGCGACCTTCGGGGTCTTCGTCGAGGCTGATTCCCGCAAGCGCCGAGCGGGCGAGGGTGTAGCCGTTGGAGTGGATGCCGCTGGAGGGGAGTCCGATCACCACGTCGCCAGGCTCGACCGCCGCGCCGTCGACGATCTCGTCCAGCGCGACCCGGCCGATGCAGGCGCCGGAGACGTCGACGCCGCGCACCAGCTCGCCGAGCTGGGCGAGCTCGCCGCCGGTGATCTCGATCCCGGCCAGCTCCGCGCCGCGGGCCAGGCCGACGCCGATTTCCTCGCAGACCCCAGGGTCCGCCTTGTCGACGGCGACGTAGTCGACCATCGCCAGCGGCTCGGCGCCGACGCAGATCACGTCGTTGACGTTCATCGCCACGCAGTCGATCCCGACCGTGTCGAACTTGCCCAGCTCCTCCGCGACCACCAGCTTGGTCCCGACCCCGTCGGTCGAGAAGGCGATCCCGTTCCGCTCGTCGAACTTGATCACGCTCGCGTAGTGGCCCGGCAGCGACACCTGCGCCGACGGCCGCCCAAGCTCGATCGCCCCCAGCGCCCGCACCAAACCGGCCACGGCCGAATCCGCCGCTCCCTGGTCGACCCCGGCCTTCGCGTAGGCGTCACTTGCGGTCACTTGCGCCCTAGCTTTGCAAGAACGACGGCCGCTAGGCCGATCCGGTAGGCGGCATAGGGCCACAGCGCGCGGTCGCGCTCGACCAGCTGGATCAGGCGCTGGGAGGCGAGGGTGGAGGCGAAGGAGGCGGTGACGCCGACGGCGAGGGAGCGGCGCAGCTCGGGGGTGGTGCCGCGCTTGGCCAGGCGGCCGCCCTTCAGGGCCGTCGCGCCGACGATGATCGGCAGGGCGATCGTGCGCGAGAGCAGGTTCGCCTGGTCGCGGGAGAAGCGGCGCCAGCGGGCTGCCGCCAGGGTGACGCCGTTGCGGGAGACGCCCGGAGCCAGCGCCGCCGCCTGGGCGACGCCCAGCGCCAGCCCGTCCATCAGCGTCGCGTCGCCGCGGCCGCGGCGCTGGGGGCGCCGGTCGGCGACGAGCATCGCCACCGCTCCGGCGATCAGGCCGTAGGCGGTCGCCCGCGGGCCGCCCAGTCGTTGCTCGATCGGCCGCTCCAGCGTGTAGCCGACCACCGCCGCCGGCAGGAAGGAGAGTCCAAGCAGCAGCGCCCGCCGCCCGTCGAACTGGCGCAGCTCTTCGGCGATCACCCGCCGCTGGCCGATCAGCAGCGCCGCCGCGGCGCCGGTGTGCAGCGCCACCTCGAAGCTCTTGCGCAGCTCCGGGTCGACCTCGTCCCAATCCCACCCCGCCAGCCAGGGGACGAGGACGATGTGGGCGGAGCTGGAGACCGGCAGCAGCTCGGCCGGTCCCTGGACCAGCCCCAGCGCGACCGCGCGCGGGGCCGGGATCCCACCCTCGCTCAAGCGCCCCTGGTGCCGGCGGCCTCGGCCTCGGGCCGGCTTTCTGGCTCCCCCGCGTCCGGTCCGTCCCCGCCGCCCCGCCGCCGCCTCACGACGAGGTAGACGACCCCGACGACGATCGCCGCCAGGACCAGGTAGTCGAGGTAGCCGAGTTTGTGCCGCCAGTCTTCCCAGTTGTCGCCGACCTTTTCGCCGACGATCGCCAGCATCAGCACCCAGGGGATCGAGCCGAGCAGCGTGTAGGCGCTGAAGCGCCAGAACGGCATCTTCGCCACCCCGGCTGGCAGCGAGATGAAGGTGCGGATGATCGGCAGCATCCGCGAGAAGAAGACGGTGGCGTTGCCGTAGCGGGCGAACCAGTCGTCGGCCCATTTCAGGTGCTTGGGGCTGATGTGGATCAGCTTGTTCTTTTCCAGCAGGTCGATGCGGCCGTAGTAGCCGACCGCGTAGGCGATCCAGGAGCCGACCAGGTTCCCCGCAACTCCGGCAGCGACGATCCCGACCAGGGTCATTTCCCCTTTCGAGACGGCAAAGCCGGCGAAGAGCATGATCGCCTCGCTCGGCACCGGGATGCAGGCCGACTCGAGCACCATCAGCAGGAAGACGCCGAGCTCACCGGCGGAGCCGATGAAATCGGTGGCGACTTCGATTATCGGTTCGACCACCTTGTCGGTGACCGAGGCGAGCAGGAGGAGGCCCATTCAGCGCCACATCGTAGGGATTCACCTCAAGGCGCCGTAAACTGAGCAGTTCGATGAGCCGGTTGAACCACCCCGTCTACCGCAACCGGGTGCTGCAGGTCGCGGCCGATGCCGCGCTCGTCGCGCTGGCCTATTTCCTCGCCTTCCAGTTGCGCTTCCTCGACCAGCCGCACGGCTGGCCGCACCGCTATGAGGTCCTCTTCGCCCAGTCGGTCGGCTTCGTCGTCGCCGGCAAGCTCGTCGTCTTCGCCGCCTTCGGGCTCTACCAGAAGTGGTGGCGCTACGTCAGCGGTCGCGACTTCATGCTGATCCTCCGTGCTGTCGCCGTTGCCAGCGCCCTGCTGGTCATCGTCTTCGCCGTCGCCAAGCCCTTCGCCCACACGCTGCCGCGCTCGGTCGAGGTCACCGACTTCGTCCTCACCCTGATCCTGATCGCCGGCGCCCGCCTCGGCGTGCGGCTGATCGTCGAACGCCCGGTCCGCGGCGCCCGCCTGCCCAAGCACGAGGTGCTGGTGATCGGCGCCGGCTCCGGCGGCCAGATGGTCGTCCGCGAGCTGCAGCTCAACCCCAACCTCGGCGCCAGCGCAATCGGCTTCGTCGACGACGACCCGCGCAAGCGAGGGATGCGGATGCTCGGCCTGAAGGTGCTCGGCTCGACCAAGCAGATCGACAAGATCCTCGACGAGACCAACCCCGACGAGGTCGTGATCGCGATCCCCTCGGCGCCGGGGACCCTGCGCGCCCGCATCGTCGCCGCCTGCCGCGACCGCTCGATCCGCGTCCGCACCCTGCCTACCGTCTTCGAGCTGCTGCGCGGCGGCGTCCAGCTCAACAAACAGCTGCGCGAGGTCCAGGTCGAGGACGTGCTCGGCCGCGAGCCGATCGTCCGCGAGCTCGACCGCGTCGGCGCCTACCTCAACGACCGGATCATCCTCGTCACCGGCGCCGGCGGCTCGATCGGCTCCGAGCTCTGCCGCCAGATCGCCCAGGTGAGCCCGCGCCTGCTGGTGATGCTCGACCACGCCGAGGACAACCTCTTCCAGATCGACCGTGAGATGGTCGAGGAGCGCCACTTCGCCAGCTGCGAGTCGGTGCTGGCCGACTGCAAGGAGCCGCACCGGATGCTCGAGGTGATGCAGCGCTTCAAGCCCGACGTCGTCTTCCACGCCGCCGCCTACAAGCACGTGCCGCTGATGGAGGCGAACCCGCTGGAGGCGGTCCGCAACAACGCGATCGCCACCCGCGTCACCGCCGAGACCGCCGCCGCCTCGAAGGTCGAGCGCTTCGTCCTCATCTCGACCGACAAGGCGGTCAACCCGAAGACGGTGATGGGCGCCTCGAAGGCGATGGCCGAGTGGATCGTCCAGGCCGCCGGCGAAAAGTACCCGGAGACCCGCTTCGCCTCGGTCCGCTTCGGCAACGTCCTCGCCTCCTCCGGCAGCGTCGTGCCGATCTTCCGCAGCCAGATCGAGCGCGGCGGGCCGGTCACCGTCACCCACCCGGACATGACCCGCTACTTCATGACGATCCCGGAGGCGGTGCAGCTGGTGATCCGCACCGGCGACATCGGCACCGGCAAGGGCGAGGTCTTCGTCCTCGACATGGGCGAACCGGTGAAGATCGTCGACCTCGCCCACAACATGATCCGGCTCGCCGGCTACGAGCCGGAAAAGGACATCGCGGTCGAGTTCACGCAGCCGCGGGCGGGGGAGAAGCTGCACGAGGTCCTCTTCTCCGACGACGAGGAGGTGCAGGCGACGGCGGCGCGGCGGATCAACCGGGCGGTGCGGCGGAAGCCGCGCGACACCGAGTGGGTCGAGTCGACGCTGAACTCGCTCGAACACCTTGTTCTGGCCGGGGACGAGGCTAATTTGGCGGAGCGCGTCGTCGAGCTGATCGCCGCACCGGGCGGCGACGCGGCGGCGGTCGTCTCCAACGAATAGCCTCTCGCAGCCACTTTGGTCCATGTGATCGAACAAATCGGCGCCTTCGCGGGCCTGGCCGCATTCCTCGGGCTCGCCATCCTGGCGCTGCTCTCGTTCACCCACGGGCGCGACATCCGCCGCCTGCGCGAGTGGGCGGGGTCGGCCCCCGAGCGCGACGCCGAGCGCAAGGAGCAGACCTCGACGATCGCCGCCCAGCGGGCGGAGGAGCTGCGGGCGCTCCAGGAGGCGCGGACCGCCGAGCACCAGGCGCTCTCCAGCCGCGAGGAGCGGCGGCGGCGGCGCGAGGAGGGGCAGCCGGAGCAGAGTCGCGGCGAGCGGCTGCGGGAACGCTTTTCCGGCGCCGGCGAGATCGCCTCGAACCCCTTGACGCTGGTGGCAATCTTCCTCGTCCTGGTGGTCGTCGTCGGGGGCGGCGCCTACCTGCTGGTGAGCGGCTCCGACAGCGGCAACGGCGGCCAGGGCTCGAAGCAGGCGGCGGCGAAGGTCAAGCCGAGCGAAATCGAAGTGACGGTCCTCAACGGCACCGCCGTGCCCGGCCTCGCGGCCACCTTCGGCGACAAGGTCGAAGCGAAGGGCTTCAGGCTCGGCGCCGTCACCAACAGCAGCGCCAGCTTCGCCGACAGCGTCGTCATGTTCAAACGCGGCCATAAGCCGGAAGCGCGGAAGGTCGCGAAGCAGCTGAAGATCGCGAAGGTCCAGCTGATGAGCGGCGAAATCGAATCCGTCTCGGCAGGTGCTGCCGTCGCCGTGGTCGTCGGCGAGGACAATGCCGAAACGACCGAATGAGGGTGAGGCGCTTGTCTCCCCCCGCGCGGCCGCGGTCGTCTTCGCGCTCCTCGTCCTCGCGACCGTAGCCGCCTTCGCCTACTCGCAGCGGGTCAAGCGCGACCCGCTGGTGCTCGACCGGGTCAGCTTCGCCGGCGCCCCGCGTGAAAAGGGCCAGCCGGTCGTCCATGCCTTCACCCCGAACGGCGACTGCCGCTTCGATCTGATGCGGATCCGCTTCCGCACCACGATCTCGGGCCAGGGCACGGTGCAGGTGATAAAGCCCGGTGGGCGCGTGGTCGTGACGCTCGCCCGCGACACCTTCCTCAAGCGCTACACCTTCCACACCTACTACTGGGATGGCAGGCAGCGGGGCGGGGGGACGGCGCACCCGGGCCGCTACAAGCTGCGGGTCAAGTTCGCCGGCCGCACGCTGGTGACGCCGGGGGTGATCCGTCTCCACCCGGCGCCGAAGGGCGCCAAGCCCCACTGCACGACCAAGGCCATCGGGGGCGGAGTGGCGTCGGGGTCGCAGCCGTGAGCGACGTCCTCGCCGGGATCGGACTGGTCGCCGCGGCGGGCGCCAGCGGCGCCGCGATCCTGCTGCCGCCGGGGCGCCTGCGCGCGGTCCTGATGGTCGCGGCGATGGTCCTCTTCCCGGTCCTGATCGCCGGCGACCAATGGCACGCCGCCCAGATCGTCGACCTCCGCCACGACGAGACCCGGATCGTCGAGCTGCTGGCTCTCGCCGCCATCGCGGTCGCCGCCCTCACCTACCTCTTCCGCCGCTGGCCGATCCTGCTCCCCCTGGCGATCGTCTTCGCGATCCCCTTCCGGGTGCCGCTCCACGCCGGCGGCGACACCGCCAACCTGCTCGTCCCCCTCTATCTGGTGATCGGCGCGGCGGTGGCGGCGACGCTGCTGCGCGACTGGAGCGACCCGCCGCCCGGGCACGCACCGCGGGCGATGGCCTGGGTCCTCGCCGCCGCCGTGGTCCTCTACGCGCTCCAGGCCCTCTACTCAACCGACTTCTCCAAGGGCCTGCAGAACGTCTGCTTCTTCTTCGTCCCCTTCACGATTGCCTACCGCCTCCTGCGCGAGGTCGAGTGGGACCGGCGGCTGCTGCGCTTGGTGCTGATCGTGGTCGGGGTCGAGGCAGCCGTGTTCGTCCTCGTCGGCGGCGTCGAGCTGGTCAGCCGCAGCCTCTTCTGGAATGACCAGATCATCCGCTCGAACGAATTCCACACCTATTTTCGGGTCAACTCGGTTTTCTGGGACCCCAATGTCTACGGGCGCTATCTGGCCCTGGTCACGGTGGTCGCGACCGCGGCGCTGCTCTGGGCGCGCACGCGAAACGCCTTCTGGCTGCTGAGCGGGCTGATCCTCGTCCTCTGGCTCGGCCTCGTCCCGACCTACTCGCAATCGAGCTTCCTCGCCCTCCTCGCCGGCCTGGCGATGCTGGCGGCGATCAAGTGGAGCTGGCGCTGGACCCTGGGCGCGGTCGTCTTCGGCGCGATCGGCGCCGTCCTCGTCGTCCTCCTCGTCGGCGGCTCCGGCAAGATCACCTCCGACCGCCTCAACGTCGACCTCAGCGGCCGCGGCAGCCTCATCTCCGGCGGCCTCGACCTCTTCTCGGAACGCCCGGTTCAGGGCTACGGCTCCGGCTCCTTCCAGGCCGCCTATCGAGAGCACCGCGAAAACAAGGACGCCCCGGTAACCGTCTCCCACACCGAGCCGGTAACCGTCGCAGCCGAGCAGGGCCTTCTAGGACTGGCCGCCTATCTCGCCCTGATCGGCGTAGCGCTCTGGACCCTCGGCCGCGGCCTCTGGGGACCGGAGCCCGCCGGAATCGCCGCTCGCGCAGCGGTCCTCGCCGCCTTCATCGCCCTGCTCGTCCACACCCTTGCCTACGCTGGGTTCTTCGAGGACCCGATCACGTGGGTGTTGCTCGCGATCGGCGCCTCGCTGGCGCATGCAGCTGCCGGTGACGATCCGGTGATCCGCGACCCCGCGTAGGGTTTAGCGCCGTGTCCGGCAACGTTCGCCGTCTCTGGCTTGGCCTCGCCGCGCCTGGCGGCGTCCTCGGCCACTCGGCGTGGCACCACCACGCCTTCGGGCCTGCGTCCTTGCCAGCCACGACGATGCCTGCGCCAGAGCCAGGCAAACGTCACCGGACACGGCGCTAGCCATGTCGGGATACCTGCGCCGCCTGGCGACGACGGGTGCCGCCTACACCGCGGCCAGCATCCTCAGCAAGGTCATCGCGGTGGCGCTGCTGCCGCTCTACACGCGCTACCTCAGCCCGGAAGACTACGGCGCCGCCGAAGTCCTCTTCTCCGCCGTGGTCGTCGCCAGCATTGTCGTCCGCTTCGGCCTGATCGAGGCGATCCTGCGCTTCTACTACCAGGAGGACGAGGACAAGGCGGCGGTCGTCAAGAGCAGCTTCGCCGGCCTCTTCTGGCTCTCCACCCTCGGCGCACTGGTCCTGCTCCCGTTCGCCACTCCGATCGCGGAAGCACTGCTCGACCCGAAGAAAGCGGCCGAAGTGGGGCAGATGGCCGAACTCACCCGGATCGCGATCGGCGGCCTCTGGGTGCTGACGATGTGGGAGTTCATGCTCACCCTGTTCCGGCTCGAGGAGCGGGCGCGGGCCTACTTCGTCACCACGATCCTCAACGTCCTCGCCGCAATCGGGCTCACGGTCGTCCTCGTGGTCGGGCTCGACGAGGGCGCACGCGGCCTCCTGCTCGGCAGCTACGCGGCCGGCGGCGTCTTCGTCCTCGGCCTGATCGTCTGGCAGTGGCGCCGCCTCTCCCTGCGCTTCGACCGCAGCCTGCTGCGCCGCCTTTTCCGCTTCGGCTCGCCGACGATGCCGGCCGAGGTCTCTCTCTACCTGCTCAACTTCGTCGACCGCCTGATCATCGTCCGCTCGCTCGGCCTCGCCGAGGCCGGGCTCTACTCGCTGGCGGTCAAGTTCGCGCAGGGGGTCAACGTCCTCGTCCGCGGCTTCCAGCTCGCCTGGCCGCCGCTCGCCTACTCGATCCGCGACGACGACGAGGCCCGCCGCGCCTACGCCACCGTCGTCACCCTCTTCGTCACCGGCTGCGCCTGGGTGGTCGCCGGCATGTGGCTGTTCTCGCGCTGGATGGTCCGCGCCCTGGCGGCGCCGAAGTTCTTCGACTCCTACGAAGCGATCGGCCTGATCTCCACCGCCGTCACCCTCTACGCGCTCTATCTGGTGCTGGTGGTGATCCTCGGCCGCACGGGCCGCACCGAGTTCAACTTCCCCGCCGCGATCGCGGCGCTGGTCGCCAACGTCGCCCTCAACCTGGTTCTGGTCCCGGCGATGGGGATCACCGGCGCCGGCCTCGCCCTCGTCGCCTCCTACCTCGTGGTGCTGGGGCTGATGTACGTCTTCACCCAGCGCCTCTTCCCGGTCCCATACGAGTGGGGGAGGCTGCTGCGGGTGACGCTGACGGTCGCCGCCCTCGTCGGCATCGCCGAACTGGCGGTGCCCACTTCAGGCGCGGTCGGCCTGCTCCTCCGCACCGTCCTCTTCGCCGCTTATCCGTTGCTGCTCTTCGTGACCGGCTTCTTCACCGACGGCGAGCGGGTGTGGATAGCCAAGCTGCGCCACCCTGGTGCCGTGATCGCCGGAATCGCTTCGCTTCGAGCCCAGCCCGCCGCGGTGGACGGCAACGTGTCGGAGATCTACGAGGCAGAGCGCATGGACGAAGACGCCCGCTTCTGAGCGCGGTCGCGGAGTGATTCGCCGCGGTTGGGGAAGAGCGCTTGGCGGGCGTGGGCCCAGTAGACGGCCGCGGGTTGCTTGGGCAGGACGCTTGCCGCGAGTGCGCGCAGCGCGTAGGACCAGGCGGTGAGCGCACGCACCGTCAGCGCGGCACCCTTGCCGTGGTGCTTGCGCATGTAGAGGTCGCGGTTGCGGTGGAATTCGACGATGCGGGGGAGGCCCTTGGCGAGGTCGGTCGAGAGCTGGTCGTGGTGGACGGCCTCGGCGGCGGGGACGTAGAGCGAGTGCCAGCCGGCCTCGCGCAGGCGCTTGGCGAAGTCGCACTCGTCGTAGTAGACGAAGAAGTCGGGGTCCATGTAGTCGACCGAGGCGGCGGCCTCGCGGCGCACCATCAGCGCGCTCGACTGCGCCCAGTCGACACTGCGCACGGTTCTGCCCTCGCTCTGCACGGTCAGCCAGCGGTGGAGGAAGATAGCTCCCGCCAGCGCGGCGCCCACCCCTGGGAAGCGCCAGGCGCAGGGGACGGGGCGGTCGTCGGAGTCGAGCAACTGCGGCGTCGCGGCAGCGGCTTTCGGTTCGCGCTCCATCACCGCCAGCAGCGCCTCGACCGCCCCCGGCCGCAGCTCCGAGTCCTCGTTCAGCAGCAGGCAGTACCTGCCCTGCGCTTCCCTCATCAGGGTCGAGTCGTTCTCCGCCTTGCCGGTCCGCCGCTCCAGCGCGATCAGGCGGATCTCGCCGCCAAGCTGCCGCACCGCCTCAGCCGAGCCGTCCTCGGAAGCGTTGTCGAGGACGAGGATCTCGCGCTCGACGTCCTGCGGATGCGCGCGCTCGATCGCCGCCAGGCAGGCGAGCAGGTAGTCGCGGCCGTTCGTGTTCACGACGCAGTAGGAGAGCGTGGGTGCCAAGGGGGTCACGATAATCCGCCGCTGGGTGTCAGATATCCGTCAGGCCCCGGTACGCACATGAAGGCCCAACTCGTCGACCCCTCGGCGTTCACGCCGCCCTACGACCGCGCTCTTGCGGCCGCGCTCGCGCGCGCGGGTGCCGAGGTCGAGCTGCTGACCACCCGCTTCCTCTACGGCCCGGTCCCGCCCGCCGACGGCTACGCGGTCAACGAGCTCTTCTACCGCCGCTCGGCCGCCCGTGGCCTCGAGGCGCCCGCCCGCCTGCCGTTCAAGGCCGCCGAGCACCTCCCCGACATGCTCCGCCTCCGCCGCGCCGTCGACGCCGACGTCGTCCACTACCAGTGGCTGGCGATCCCCTCGCTCGACGTGCGCCTGCTGCCGCCGCTGCGACCGCGAGTGATGACCGCCCACTACATCCTGCCGCCGCAGCCGAGCCGGCAACAGGTGCGCTCGGCCCACCGCGTCTTCGGCGCCATGGACGCCATCGTCGCCCACTCCGAGCACGGCGCCGCTCGCCTCCGCGACGAGGTCGGGCTCGACCCGGCCAAGGTCCGCGTCATCCCCCACGGCGCTTTCGACTACCTGACGAAGCTGCCGGAGGAGAAGCCGCTGCCGGAGGAGCTGGAGGGAGCGGAGGGCCCGGTGGTCCTCTCCTTCGGCCTGCTCCGCCCCTACAAGGGGGTCGAGAACCTGCTCGAGGCGTTCGAGCGCGTTGTCGCTGGCAGTGGGGCCCGTGACGCTGAGCTCTGGATCGTCGGCAACCCGCGCATGGACGTTGCGCCGCTGCGCGAGCTGGCGGACCGCGCCAAGGGCCGCGTCCGCTTCGTCACCCGCTTCGTCGACGACGCCGAGATCCCGGCGATCTTCCGCCGCGCCGACCTCGTCGTCCTCCCCTACCTCGACGCCGAGCACTCCGGCGTCCTCTACACCGGCCTCGCCTTCGGCAAGCCGATGGTGCTCAGCGCGGTCGGCGGCTTCCCGGAGGTGGCCGAGGCCGGTGCCGCACGCCTCGTAGCGCCGGGAGACACCGCGGCCCTCGCCGCCGCGATCGAGGAGCTGACCGCGGACGAGGCCGCCCGCGCCGAGCTGGCCGCCGCCGCGACCCGCGCCGCCGCCGGCCCCTTCTCCTGGGACGAGGCGGCCCGCCGCACCATCGACCTCTATCGCGAGCTGATCGAGGCGCGCTCATGACCACCCTCGCCGCGATCTTCTTCTGGCTCAGCACCACCCTGCTCGTCTATACCCACCTCGGCTACCCGTTGCTGCTGGCCGCATTGGTGCGCCTTACCGGCCGAAACCGTCGAACCTCACGTCGTTTCCAGAGTTTTCCGTCCTATAGCGCGGAAAAGGCTGGAAACGATGCTGCAGGAGAGTTGCCGACCGTCTCGCTGATCGTTCCCGCCTACGACGAGGAGGAGGTGATCGCGGCCAAAGTCGCCAACGCACTCGCGCTCGACTACCCGCGCGACCGCCTCCAGGTCGTCGTCGCCTCCGACGGCTCCACCGACGCGACCGCCGAGCTAGCCCGCGCCGCCGGCGCCAGCCTCGTCCTCGAGCTGCCGCCCGGCGGCAAGGTCGCTGCCCTCAACGCCGCCGCCGAGCAGGCCGCCGGCGAGGTCCTCGCTTTCTCCGACGCCAACAGTGTCTGGTCACGGGATGCCCTGCGCCGCCTCGTCGCCCCCTTCGCCGATCCTGGCGTCGGCTACGTCTGCGGCCAGGTCCGCTTCCTCGACCCCGAGGGCAACAACCTCGAGGGCGCCTACTGGCGCTACGAGATGGCGGTGCGCGAAGGGGAGTCGGCGCTGGCCGGCGTCACCGCCGGCAACGGCGCGATCTACGCCGTCCGCCGCGACGCCTACATCCCGCTCGCCCCCTCCGGCAGCCACGACCTCAGCTTCCCCTTCCGCCTCGCCAAGCGCCGCCTGCGCTCGCTCTACGCTCCCGCTGCCCGTGCCGAGGAGAAGATGGTGCCGACGATCGAGGGCGAGTTCGCCCGCAAACGCCGGATGATGGTCGGCCTCTGGGACATCGTCCTCGGCGAAGGGATGCTCTCGCCGCGCGGCTACCCGCCCCTTTACGCGCTCGAGGTCGTCTCGCACCGGCTGCTGCGCTACCTCAGCCCTCTGCTCCACCTCGTCGCCCTCCTCGCCAACGCCTTCCTCCTCGGCAGCGGCTGGTTCTACATCCTCACCTTCGTCCTCCAGCTCACCTTCATCGCTGCCGGCCTGCTCGGACGGTCGGTGCCGATTGGCCCCTTCCGCATAGCCCGCTACTACTTACTGACCACCGCTTCGATCGCCGCCGGCCTCTGGGACCGTCTGCGCCACGGCGCCGGGGGGCGCTGGGAGAAGGCGGCAGGTACCCGCTGATGCCACGCGCCTTCGACCTCCTCGTCGCCGCGGTTGCCCTGGCGATCCTCTCGCCGCTGCTGCTGATCGCGGCGATCGCGATCAAGCTGACCAGCTCGGGGCCGGTGATCTACCGGCAGCGCCGTGTCGGCCTCGGCGGCCGCGAGTTCGAGATGTGGAAGCTGCGGACGATGGTCCGGGGGTCCGACCCGGTCGGCGTCGGCAAGGTCGTCTACCGCGACGACCCCCGCGTCACCGGGCCCGGCCGCCTGCTCCGCCGCACCTCGCTCGACGAGATCCCCAACCTCGTCAACGTGCTCCGCGGCGAGATGGCGATCGTCGGCCCCCGCCCGACGATCAAAGCCCAGGTCGACGACTACACGCCGCGGCAGAGGCGCCGCCACGAGGTCCTGCCCGGCATCACCGGCTGGGCCCAGGTCCAGGGCCGCGCCGGTATCCCCTGGGAGGAGCGGATCGAGCTCGACGTCTGGTACGTCGACCACCGCAGCCCCGCCCTCGACCTCCGCATCCTCGCCAAGACCGCCTGGCTGGTCCTCACCGGCCAAGGCCTGGCCCCGGACTGATTCTGGCGGCACCGGACACGTCGCGGGGCGGTGTCCTCAGTCGGCCAAATAGCGCTGCTATTCGGCCTCCCTGCGTCCTACCCCCGCTTGGTCCGGCACTCGCCAGAATCAGTCCGGAGGGTAGGTTTGCCGCGTGACCACCGACCGCCCCGCCGTCAGCTTGCGCCCGTTCGAGCCCGGTGACGCGCCTGCCGTCCATCGCTGGTTCAACAACCCTGCGGCGACTGCTTCGCTGATGGAGCAGCGGGACGAGTTCACGCTCGAGCAGGCGGAGGCGTGGACGCGGCGGGCGATGGACGACTCGGGCGAGGACCGCAAGTTCGCGATCGTCGTCGAGGGCTACGAGGAGCCGATCGGCTTCACCGCGCTCTACGGCCTCTTCCGGCAGACCGCGCCCGAGCTCGGCGCCCTGATCGGAGACGACGTCCGCGGCAAGGGCGTCGGCCGTCGCGCCGAGGCGCTGACGATCGCCAGGGCATTCGACGAGTACGGCGCCCACCGCGTCTACGGCCGTATCCCCGCCCGCAACGAGGTCGCGAAGAAGACCGTCGCCGGCCTCGGCTGGAAGCACGAGGGGACGATGCGCGCCCACCTCGCCCGCCGGGACGGCCCGCCGGACGACTGCGAGGTCTGGGGCGTCCTCCCCGACGAGTTCCGCGCCGCCGCCGCGGACCTGCTCGAGTGAGCGCCAAGGCCGAACTGATCGAGGACCGCGGCGAAGCCGCCGCGGACACCGAGTTCTTCCGCTCGCGCCCCTTCCTCGACGCCGAGGGGGTCACCCACACGCTGAAGATCGAGGCGGAGCAGGGAGAGCTGCTCGCTCCACTAATCGTTCGTGAGATCTCCGGCTCCGATGAGCGCGATGCCGTCTCCCCCTATGGATATCCGGGGCTGGTTGGGGAGGGGCGGGTGCACCCCCTACCGGACGCGCTCGCTTCGCTCGCTTTGGGGAGTGTCCGTACGGGGGTGCACCCGCCCCTTGATCCGGCCGGGATTGACTTCTCTAGGACCGGCCTGGTGAGCGTCTTCCTGCGGCATATGTTGGGGCCGTCGCCTTTGAATGGAGCCACCGAGCGCAATGTGGTTCAGATCGCCGACCCGGGCTTGCCGCCGAAGAGCCGCCCGAGCGACCGACGTCAGGTGCGTCGGAATCTGGAAGCGGGCTACAAGGTGGAGCTGCCTCCCGGCGTTGAGACCAGTGCCGAGCAGCGCGCCGGCTTCAACGACGTCTATGAGCAGACGATGCGTCGCACCGGGGCCGCCGAGCACTACTTCTTTGGCCGCGCCTACTTCGATCGCATCCTCGAAGCCGAGGGGGCGTGGCTCGCTCTTGCACATGACCCTGACGGGCAGCTCGCCGCTGCCTCGATTGCCGTGGTCAGCGACGGCTTCCTCCACTACTACCTCAGCGGCAGCGCCGACTCCCATTTGCGCGAGGCGCCGATGAAGAACGTCGTCGCCCGTCTGATCGAGCACTCCGCCGAGCTCGGTCTCCCGCTCAACCTCGGCGGCGGCATCTCCCCGGGCGACGCCCTCGAGGAGTTCAAGCGCGGCTTCGCCAACCGCCAGCAGGCCTGGCTCACCTCCGAGCTCGTCTGCGACGAGGAGGCCTACGCGCGGCTCAGCGCCGGCCGCGACGCCGGCGGCTTCTTTCCCGCCTACCGCGCCTGAGCGCTATTCGGACTTTTCGGCTTCCGGTTCTTCGGGTTCAGCCGGGGTGGGCCCGGTGAATTTGAAGGCGGAGACGGGCTCGCCGCCGTATTTGCCCCAGGTCTGCCGCCCGAAGTCGCGGATCGCGTCGATCGTCTTCTGCCCTTCCCAGCCGGTGCAGCCGAGCAGGTTGGTCCAGGTGGTCGCCGCGACCGCGTAGTTCATTTCCGTGTTCGGGAACAGCAGCGTCGCCCCGTACATCGTGTCGTAGAGCCCCTTCAGTTCCCGCTGGGACTTTTCCGTCAGGTCCGGCGCGTACTGGATCTCCATCCGGCCGTGCTCGAGCGAGTGGACGAAGTCGATCGGGTCCGGCATTTCGAGGTAGGCGCCGTCGGCTTGCTGGTAGGGCGGTTCGACGTGCTTGCCGGAGGTCGGCGGATCCGTCTTGTAGTTGGGCGTCGGCGAGTTCTGCGGAATGTGTTCGTGCCCCTCGTCTTCGAGGTGCAGCTGCAGGTAGCAGCCGGCTTCAGCCGCCGCCTTCTGCAGGTTGGTCTGCTTGTTCGGCTTCGGCGGGATCCCTTCGCGTTCGTCGGGAGCGATGCCGTTCGTCGATCCGAATTCGGCGTTGCCGTTGATGTGGGCGTTGCCGCCGCCTTCGGCGCCGCTTTCGCTGCCCCCGCTGACCAGGACGATGATCACGACGACGACCGCCACAACCACGACCGAGCCGATCGCGTAGGCGAGCAGCATCCGTTTGTTGTCGCCGCGCGATGCCTTCGCTTCGGCTTCGACCCGCTCCTGGCGAAGTTTTTCGCGTTCCCGCTCTCCCTTACCCATGATCCTCCTTAAGCCTAATCAGTCTTGACCGATCGTGGCGGTGTCCCCCCGCACCCGCTCCCACGGCCGCGACGCCTTCAGCGCCCCCAGCACCGCCCGCGTCGCCGGCGCCCGGTTGAGCGCGTAGAAGTGAATCCCGGCTACCCCCGCGATCAGCAGCTCCGCGCACTGCTGCGCCGCGTAAGCGATCCCCAACTCGAACTCCCGCTCCGGATCGCCGCCGGCAGCTTCGAAGGCCGCTTCCAGCCGCGGGGGGATCGTCGCATCGCAGAGCTCGCAGATCCGCTTCGTCTGGGCGAAGCTGGCGACCGGGATCACTCCCGCCAGGATCGGCACCTCGATCCCGACCGACCGCGCCTCCTTGACGAAGTCGAGGAAGCAGCTGTTGTCAAAAAACAGCTGGCTGATCAGGAAGGTCGCCCCGGCGTCGACCTTCGTCTTCAGGTACCGCAGGTCGGTCTCGAGGTCGGATGCCTCGGGGTGCACCTCGGGGAAGCAGGCGCCGCCGATCCCGAAGCTCCAGCCGGCGGAGACGAAGGCGGCGAGCTCGGCGGCGCTGCCGAGGCCGCCCTCGGGCTGGACGAAATCCTCCTGCCCCCGCGGCGGGTCGCCGCGCAGGGCGAAGACGTTCTCGATCCCCGCCGCCTCGATCCGGTCGAGCGTCGTCGCCAGCCCCTCGGTGGTCTCGCCGACGCAGCTGAGGTGGGCCATCGTCTCGAAGTCGAGGTCGTCCTTCAGGGCCGTGGTGATCTCGACCGTGCCGTCGCGGGTCGAGCCGCCCGCGCCGTAGGTGACGGAGACGAAGTCGGGCTCCAGCTCGCGCAGCGCGCGCGCCGTCTCATAGAGCTCCGTGGTCGCCTCCGGCGTCTTCGGCGGGAAGAACTCGATCGAGAAGGTCGGCTTCCGCTCGGCGATGATTTCGTCAATCCGCACCCGGAGAGGGTAGCCACCCGATCTAAGTCAGGGCTTTACGCGTGCCTGGAAAAAGGCTTCGATCTCCTCCAGCCGTTTGCCCTTAGTCTCCGGGACCAGCTTCCAGCAGAAGGCCAGGGTGAGGATCCCGATCGCGCCGTAGAACCAGAAGGCGCCGGATTTGCCCAGCGCTTCGATCAGCAGCAGGAAGGTCAGCGAGACGATGAAGTTGAAGGTCCAGTTCGCCATCGTCCCGATCCCGGCCGCCTTGCTGCGGACGCCGAGCGGGTAGATCTCGGCGTTCAGCAGCCAGAAGATCGGGCCGAGGCTGATCGCGAAGGAGGCGACGTAGGCCATCAGGCTGACGATCGCCACCACCGAGGCGAGGGTGCTGCCGCCACCGCCGGTGAAGGCGAGGCCGAGGGCGAAGAGGGAGACAACCATCCCCGAGACGCCGATCATCAGCAGCGTCCGCCGGCCGGCGCGGTCGAGCAGCCGCAGCGCCAGCACCGTGAAGCCGACGTTGATGATCCCGACCCCGACCGCCGCGAGGATCGAGCCGGCGGAAGAGTCGACGCCGGTGAATTCGACGATCGTCGGCGCGTAGTAGATGACCGTGTTGATGCCGGTCACCTGCTGCAGGATCGCCAGCCCGACGCCGACCACCAGCGCCGCTTTCACCACCGGCTGCAGCAGCTCGCTCCAGGCGCCCGGCTTCTCGTCGATCGAGTCTTTGATCTCTTCCAGCTCGCGGTCGATCGTGTCGGGATCGTCAACGCGGATCTTCGCCAGGGTCGCCCGCGCCGCGAAGTCGTCGCCGCTCATCACCAGCCAGCGCGGGCTCTGCGGCATCCGCAGCATCCCGAAGGCGAGCGCCAACGCCGGCACGCAGCCGAGCCCGAGCATCCAGCGCCAGCCTTCGACGTGGTCGAAGGCGAGCCCGACCAGGTAGGCGACGAGGATGCCGAGCGTCACCGCCAGCTGGAAGAAGCTGACCAGCCGGCCGCGGCTCTCCGGCGGCGCCACCTCGGAGATGTAGACGGGGGCGGCGGCGGAGGCGAGCCCGATCGCGACGCCGATCACGATGCGGGCGATGACCAACACCTCGACCCCTGGCGCTGCGGCGCTGGCCAGCGCCCCGACGATGAAGACGGCAGCGGCGATCAGGATCATCAGCCGTCGGCCGTAGGTGTCGGCGGCGGGCCCGGCGATCGCCGCCCCCACGACGGCGCCGATCGGCACCGCGGCGACGACCAGGCCCTGGGCGAAGCTGCCGAGGTCGAAGTCGCTCTTGATGAAGAGCAGGGCGCCGGCGATGACGCCGGTGTCGTAGCCGAAGAGCAGCCCGCCGAGCCCGGCGATCGCCGCAGTCAGGACTACGTTGCGGCGCGCGCGGCGCGCCGAGGCTGCCCTCTCCTCCACCATCTCCCGGGACCTTATCTCCGGGTTTTGCGGAAACGTGTCGCGTGCCCCTCTAGACACGGCCGGGAACGCTCCGTAAGTTGCCCTTGCGACCGGGAGAGACCGGGCCCCGCGGAAGCCAAGCGGGAAGGCGGTCTCGAAGGTGGCGCGACGAGCTTCTGAGTGCGAAGGCTACGCACGAGGCAGAAACCGAGCGCCATCCCCGGTCGTTTTTTCGTTGTCCGGGGCTACCCCTACCGTTGCGCTTGGTCTTGGGAGCCCTGCCTCTTCCCACGGCCGGCGACCGGGGCGCACTCTTGGGAGCCGGACGTCGTTGCGATCCCCGTGCAACGCGCGACGACTAGCCCGCCCGCTCCCTTCCTCCCCCGGCTCATGGGAGGATCTCCCGGATGAGCAGCTCGGAGGTGCGTTACGAGCGCCGCGGCGCCGCGGCGGTGCTGACGATCGACCGGCCCGCGCGCCGCAACGCGATCGACGCCGCGACGGCCTCCGGCCTGCGTCAGGGGCTGGAGGCCTTCGAGGCCGACGAGGGGGCGCGGGTGCTGGTCCTCACCGGCGCCGGCGGCGAGGCCTTCTGCGCCGGTGCCGACCTGAAGGCGATCGACCTCGACGTCGACGATCCCGCCGGGCCGCTCGGCATCAGCCGCCTCACTCCCTCCAAGCCGACGATCGCGGCGATCGACGGCTGGTGCCTGGCCGGCGGTCTCGAGCTGGCGCTCTGGTGCGACCTGCGGATCGTCACCCCGCAATCGGTCTTCGGCTGCTTCGAGCGCCGCTGGGGAGTGCCGCTCGTCGACGGCGGCACGCAGCGGCTGCCGCGGGTGGTCGGCATGGGGCGGGCTATGGAGCTGATCCTCACCGGCCGCGCGGTCGAGGCCGAGGAGGCGCAGCGGATCGGCCTCGTCAACGAGGTGACCGCGCCCGGCGCCCACCTCGAGCGCTCGCTCGAGCTGGCCGAGCGGCTCGCCGCCTTCCCGCAGGAGACGATGCTGAGCGACCGCCGCGCCGCCCTGGAAGGGGCGGGACTGCCGCTGGCCGAGGGGCTGGAGCTGGAGCGCCGGCTCGGGCGCGAGGTGCTCCACGTCGCTGCCCGGGGCGCCGCCCGCTTCGCGGCCGGCGAGGGCCGCGGCGGCGAGGGCGTCTGACCGGGCGGTTTTCTAGAGCCCGCTGAGCCGCATCTCGACGGAAGCCACGTCGGCGCCGAAGTAAGGCAGCACCGCGAGGTACATCAGCTCCGGCAGCAGGCGGGAGAAGCCGCTGGTCTGGTTCGCCGCCAGGCGACTGTGGAGGACGGCGAGGATTCCCGCGGCCACCGCCTCGGCCGAGATCGCGGGGGCGCCGTTGTCACTTTCCTCGCGGGCCAGGTCCATCGCCACCGCCGCCCGCTCCATCGCCTCTGTTCGTTTCTGCACGGCCAGCGGGCCGGCGGCGTGCACTTCGACGAACAGCGCCCGCCCCATCTCCGGTTGCCGGTCGAGGAACCGCAGCAGCCCGGTCAGCGCCCCCCGCAGCTGTCCGCGCCAGGTCGTCTTGCCCGTGGCCGCTTCTCGCATCGCCAGCTCGATCCAGGCCGAGCCGGCTTCGAGCGCCTGCAGGTAGCAGTCTTCCTTGTCCTGGAACGAGTCATAGAACGCCTGGCGATAGACGCCCGCCGCGGCGATCGCATCCTGGACCGTGGTCCGCTCATACCCTTGTGTCCCTACTGCTTCGAGCATCCCCTGGAGGATGCGCTGTTGCTTTCCGGTCACGGTCCCGCCCGGCTCGAGTTGACTGAGAAAACAGCTTGTCTGTCTTCGGTACCTAAACGGTATCCGGTCGGGCAAGGGGGGAGGCGGGTAGACGGCTCAGATACTCTTCCGTTCGTGGCTTCTAATTCAACACGGCGTCCACTTCCTGGGCGGCACTCCCTCTCACGCGACTTCATCGTCCGCCACCAGCGCGAGCGGATCATCAACGGGCTGGCGCTCGAGGCCTCGGAGAGGGGCTACCGCACGGTCACGGTCGCCGATGTCGTCAGGCGGGCGGGAATCGCCCGCAACACCTTCTACGAGAACTTCGGCTCGAAGGAGGATTGCTTCCTCGCGGCGCAGCAATACGCGATGGATGCTGCCCTCGAGCAGGTGGTCACGGCCGCCGGGGAGATCGACGACTGGCCCCGGCGGGTCGAAGCGGGCCTGGCGGCTTTCCTCGCCTACATCGCCCGGGAGCCGGCCCTCGCCCGCACCTGCCTGGTCGAGGCATTGGCCGGCGGGCCGGCCGCGATGCAGGCCCACGAGGAGTCCCTGCAATCCTTCGTCTCCTTGTTCCGTCTTGGACGCGATGTCTCGCCGTATGGCGGGGAGTTGCCGGAGACTCTCGAGGAGGCTCTGATCGGCGGCGTCTTCTGGATTCTCTACCAGCGCCTGTCGCTGGCGGAGGCGGGGCAGATCGAGGAACTTCTCCCCGAGCTCGTCGAGTTCACGCTGACGCCTTACCTGGGCGCGGGGGCCGCGCGCGAGCTGGCGAGGAGTAAAGAGGGCGCAAGTCGGGGAAAGGGAGCTGTATGACCGCGGGTCCGCATAAAAAAACTGGCCAGTTGGCCAGTTTGAGCTCCACTCGACTGGATCGGTATGGTCGATTCTCTTGAGAGATCCAGTCAACCCCTCCGTGGACTCGCCTGAGTACCCGCCGGAGCTGGCTCGCCTACCCCCGGGGCGGCATGGCCTGCCGCGCGAGTTCGTCTCTCGCAACCAGCGCGAGCGGCTGATCGCCGGCCTCGCCGAGGCGGTTGCGGAAAACGGCTACGCCGGCACCACGATCGCCCACATCACCCGCCATGCGGCGGTCTCCCGGCGCACCTTCTACGAGCACTTCAACAGCAAGGACGAGTGCTTCATCGCCGCTTACGACACGGTGATGACCGAGCTGAATCGGCGGGTGGGAGATGCTTTCGAGCAGGAGGAGGAATGGCCGCAGGCGGTGCGAGCCGGGCTCGCGGCGATGCTGGACTTCCTCATCAGCGAGCCGCACCTGGCGCGACTCAGCATGGTTGAGGCGCTGGTCGCCGGGCCGGTCGTGGTCGAGCGCTACGACGCCGCCATCCAGAGCCTCGTCCCCTACTTCGAAGCGGGCCGTGAGGGTCGCTCGGACGAAGTCCTCGCCGGCCTCTCTTCCACCACCGAGGAGGCGCTCGTCGGCGGCATCGTCTCGCTGATCTCGCGTCGCATCTTCGCCGACCGCACAGAGGAGCTGGAGGCGCTGCTCCCCGATCTGGTCGAGTTCGCCCTCACGCCTTACCTCGGCAGCGCCGAGGCGGCGAAGGTCGCCCGGGCGTAGTCGGGCTCTTCGCGAAGTTGGAGTCGACTCTATGGAGCTATCCTCGTCTCCATACGAACATACGTTCGTATGGAGATCGCCTGCGTCATCGACAAGCGTTTGGCGACTCCCGCGCGCCCGGGTTGTGGCTGGGGGCCCCGACCCGGGCGCGCCGATCTTGCCGATCCCGTGGCGGTCACGGAGGCGACCGAAGCGACGGCACGGGCGCTGGAGGGCCTCGGCGCCGCCGTCGAGTCCGAGCAGCCGGGCGAGGCCTTCTTCGCGGTCGACGGCTTGCGCGGCCTCTACGGCGGCGACTCCGCCGGGGTGCTTGCCGCGGCGGCGAGGGCGGTGGGCGAGGGATGGCGGATCGGCACCGGCCGGACGCGCTTCGCTTCCTTCCTCGCCGCGGGCGATTGGCCGCGGCCGGTCTCGGTTGCGGCGCTGCGGACTCGGCTCGACGCCTCTGAACGCGAGGCCGACGAGCTGATCGAGGCGCTCGAGCGCCTCGGAATCGAGACGCTTCGCGCCTTCTCCCAGCTCTCTTCCGACCAGGTCGCCGACCGCTTCGGCCCGCTGGGCTTGCGGGCGCTGCGACTCTGCCGCGCCGAGGAGGAGCCGCTGCGGCCGCGGACCCCGCACGAGGAGCTGAGCGAGGCGATCGAGCTGCCGGAGGGGACGGCCGGGCGCCAGCTCGATCGCGCCCTGGAGCTGCTCGTCGACCGGCTGCTGGCGGCGCCGCAGCGAAAGGGAAGGACGCTGCTCGGGCTCCGCCTCGGCGCGCTCCTCGCCGGCGGCGGCAGCTGGAGCGTCGAGCAGGGGCTGGGACGGCCGAGCGCCGCCCCGCGGGTACTCCGCAACGTCTTGGCGCCGCGTCTCGAGGAGCTGCCGGGGCCGGCGACGGCGCTGCGCCTGCGCGCGGTCGGCCTCGGGTCGCCGGCACGCGACCAGCTCGAGCTCGCGGTCGGCGGCGCGGAGCCGCGACGACGCCGGCTGCGGGCGGCGGTGCGCGAGGTCCGCGCCGTGCAGGGAGCGGAGGCGCTGCTGAAGATCCTGCCCGTCGACGCCGCCTCGCGCGTGCCGGAGCGCTGGGCGCTGCTCACTCCCTACCCGGAACTCTGATGCCCGGGGTCCGTCGTCTCTACGCCCCCGAGCGGGTGGCGATCCGCACCGATCCCCGCGGCGCCCCGCTGCTGGTCGAGGGGACGACAGTCGAGGCCGTGCGCGAGGAGTGGCTGGTCGAGGACCGCTGGTGGACGCCGCAGCCGCTGCGCCGGCACTACTTCGAGCTGGCCCTGGCCGACGGCCGCGCCCTCACCGTCTTCCGCCGCGCCGACGCGCCGCGCTGGTATCGGCAGCGGGCCTGAGGCTTAGAGGGTTGGTTATCTATGTACGTCGAGCTGCACGCCCACTCCGCCTTCTCCTTCCTCGACGGCGCCTCGACCCCCACGGAGCTTGCCGCCGCCGCGGCCGCCAACGGCTACCCCACCTTCGCCCTCACCGACCACGACGGCCTCTGGGGCTCGATGGAGTTCGCCCACGCCTGCAAGGGCTTCGGCGTGCGCCCGATCACCGGCGCCGAGCTGACGGTCCGAGAAGGTGAGCGTGACCTGCACCTCACCCTCCTCGCCGAAAACGAGGCCGGGTATCGCAATCTCTGTCGGCTGCTCACCGCCGCCCACTCCCACACCCGCGACAACACGACGCGATCGCAGGCGCAGCCGTGGGCGACGCTGGAGCAGGTGGAGGAGCACGCGGAGGGGCTGGTCTGCCTCTCGGGCTGCGCTCGGGACGGCGCCGTCGCCGGGGCCTGGGAGCGCGGCGACACCGCGGAAGGCGAGCGGCTCGCCCGCCGCCTTCTCGCCGCCTTCGGCCGCGACCGCTTCCGGATCGAGCTGCAGCGCCCCTACTGGCGGCGCGACCGCGCCCGCAACCGCTGGCTGGCGCTGCTCGCCGAGCGCCTCGCCGCCCCCTGCCTCGCCACCGGCAACGTCCACTCCCACGACCGCCGCCGGGCGCCGCTGCAGGACGCGCTGGTGGCGATCGGTCGCTGCGAGACGCTGGAGGAGTCCGAGCCCTACCGCCGCGGCAACTCGACCCCCGCCCTCACCTCGCCGGGGGCGATGACCGCCCGCTTCGCCGAATACCCCGAGGCGGTCGCCGAGACCGAGCGGATCGCCGAGCGCCTCCGCTTCGACCTCACCGAGCAGCTCGGCTACCGCTATCCCGGCAGCGAGGACCCGACCGCCAACGCCGAGCTCGCCCGCCTCTGTGCCCATCACCTGCAGGAGCGCTACAGCGGCAACGCCCGGCTGCTGGAGGCGCAGTGGCGGCTGGAGGAGGAGCTGGCGATCATCCGCAAGCTCGGCCTCTCCGGCTTCTTCCTCCTCCACCGCGACCTGCTGGAGCTGGCGCGCGAGGTTGCCGTCGAGGTGCGCGGGCCTGATTCCGCGCGATCTGTCCTGCCGCCGGGGCGGGGCCGCGGCTCCAGCGTCAGCTCGATCGTCTGCTACCTGACCGGCCTCTCCCACGTCGACCCGGTCGAGGCCGACCTCTTCTCCGGCCGCTTCCTCAACGAGGAAACGACCTCGATGCCGGACATCGACCTCGACTTCCCGCGCGACATCCGCGAGGTCCTGATCCCGCGCGCGCACGACCGCTATGGCCGTGACCGCTCCGCCCTCGTCGCCGCCTTCCCGACCTATCGCCCCAAGGGGGCGGTCCGCGACCTCGGCAAGGCGCTGGGGCTGCCGCCGACGGAGATCGACCGGGTGGCGAAGACCGTCGGCTTCCACCAGAGCGCGGAGGAGATCGAGCGCGACCTGGTCACCACCCTGGGGTCGAAGCGGGCGAGCGAGCCGCGCTGGCGGGCGCTGCTGCCGCTTGCCGCCGAGATCAGGGGCCTGCCGCGCCACTCCTCCCAGCACCCGGGCGGGATGGTGATCTCGACCCGGCCGCTGATCGACGTCTGCCCGGTCGTGCCCGCCGCGATGAAGGGCCGCCAGACGGTGCAGTGGGACAAGGACTCCTGCGCCGACGCCGGCTTCCTCAAGATCGACCTGCTGGGGCTGGGGATGCTCTCGGCGGTCGAGCGCTGCGTCGAGGAGATCGGCCGCGCCCGCGGCGAGCGGCTCGACCTCTCGCGGATCCCGCTCGACGACGAGGGGGTCTTCGAATCGATCCGCGCCGCCGACACCACCGGCGTCTTCCAGATCGAGAGCCGGGCGCAGATGGGGATGCTGCCGCGGACCCAGCCGCGCGACCTCGACGACCTGATCGTCCAGGTGGCGCTGGTGCGGCCGGGGCCGATCCAGGGCGGCGCCGTGCACCCGTACATAGAGCGCCGCAAGCTCCGCCGCGAGGACCCCGACTACGAGATCCCCTACGAGCACCCGCTGCTGGAGCCGGTGCTGGAGGAGACGCTGGGGACGATCGTCTTCCAGGAGCAGGTGATCGAGTCGGTGATGGCGCTGGCCGACTTCAGCTCTTCAGAGGCGGAGGGACTGCGGCGGGCGATGAGCCGCAAGCGCTCCGAGGAGGCGATCGGCGAGCATCATCAGCGCTTCCTCGCCGGCGCTGCCGCCAACGGCGTCTCCGAGGAGGTGGCCGAACGGGTCTGGTCGCAGATCCAGGGCTTCTCCGGCTACGGCTTCCCGAAGGCGCACTCGGCCGCTTTCGGCCTGCTCGCCTACCAGTCGGCCTGGCTGCGCCTCCACTACGGCCCCGAGTTCCTCTGCTCGCTGCTGAACGAGCAGCCGATGGGCTTCTACCCGCCCGACTCGCTGGTCCACGAGGCGCAGCGCCGCGGGATCCGGGTGGCCCCGGTCGACGCCAACCGCAGCCAGGTCCTCTGCCACGTCGAATCGCCGCGCGAGGAAGAGGAGGTGCGGGGCGGGCTGCAGGTGCGAGTCGGCCTCGGCTACGTGAAGGGAGTGAAGAAGGAGGAGATGGAGGCGCTGGTGACCGAGCGCGAGCGCAACGGCCCCTACGAGGGGATCGCCGAGCTCGCCTCACGCGCAGGGGCGGGCCTGCCGAGCCTGGAAAAGCTCGCCTGGGCGGGGGCGCTCGACGGCATCCCGGTCGGCTCGGGGAGCGAGCGGCGCGAGGCCCTCTGGCGGGTCGGGGTGACCGGCGCCGGTCGCGTGGCCGGCAGCGACACCCAGCTGGCCTTGCCGATGGAGCCGCCGCAGCCGCCCGAGCTGGAGCCGCTGGGGGATTGGGGGAAGCTGATCGCCGACTACCGCTCGACCGGGATGAGCGTCGACAGGCATCCGATGAAGCTGCTGCGCCCGGGCCTCGACCCGAAGATCGCCCGCACCTCGGACCTGGAGCGGATCGACCACGGCTCCACCGTCGAGGTGGCGGGCATGGTCACCGCCCGCCAGCGCCCCGAGACCGCCAACGGCGTCACCTTCGTCCTGCTCGAGGACGAGCGCGGCCAGGTCAACCTCGTCGTCCCACCCCCCGTCTACGAGCGCCACCGCCCCCTTGTCCGCACCGCCCCTCTCCTCCGGGCCCGCGGCCGCCTCGAGCGCCGCGAAGGCACGGTCAACGTCGTCGTCAGCGACCTGGCGCCGCTGGAGCGCAGCAGCCCGACGCCGCAACGGTCCAAGTCCCCCGAAGCTCGCCGCAGGCCCCGTGAGCTGGCGGTTACCGAGCTACGCGCCGTCGCCCCTGCCGGTCACAGCTTCGGCCGGCGGGGGTGAGCCGTCGGGCCAGGCTGCCCAGAGCGTCGAGTGCAGCCGCTCCAAGCAGGTTTTGATCAGGTGCTCGTCTCCGCCCAACCGCAATCCGTTGCGAGGCCCGTCCAGGATCGTGTCGACCAAGGCGGTGGCCCTGCCCCGCGCATGCCCGTCCACTTGCGGCAGGGGACCCTTGCAACTGAGGATGACGCCGTCGGGCGCGACGCTGGCCCACACCTTGTCGGCCTCGCCGTCGTCTACTGCCTCCCCGGCGATCTCGAAGCCGAGGTTCTTGCCCCCGTGCTCCGGCAGGGCGACCAGCGGCAGCGCCGCGCGCAACATGCCGCCGACTTCCCGCGGGGAAAGCCCCGCCGTCCCCTCCGGCACGATGTGCCGCCGCCGCCAGCGCCCGATCCCGGCGATCAACGCCATTCCCCGTCGCGCTTTGTCAGTCAGCGCGTAGACGCGCCGCCTTCCTTCGCCCACCGTCTCGTGGAGGAACCCCCCGATCGCCAATAGGCCGGTTCGGCGGTTGACCTGGTGGTAGCTCAGCCCATGTTCCACCCGCGCCAGCTCGGTCGGCGACTGTGGCCCGAGGTTCAGCGCCTCGATCAAGCCGGACTCCCACAGGTCCGCCAGCAGTCCCAGGGACCCCCAGGCGTGGGCGTCGATCTCCCCGTCGCGCCGGCGCGTGAGGGAGGCTTCCGCATACGCGTCGACGAGCTCGTAGAGCTCGCGGCCGCAGGGCTCGCTGAGGCTGTGCACGACCTTCGAGGGCACCCCCGGCTCCTCATGCCGCTCGATGACCCCCAGCTCGCTGAGCTTGCCGGCATACCGGTAGACGGTCCGCGGCGTGTAGCCATGGACGCGCGCCGTCAACTCCTTCGTCCGCAGCGGCTCTTCCCCCAGCGCCATCAGGACGGTGCCGCCGGCCCCAGCGCCGAGCAGTCGCAGCACCTGTGGCGTCGTCAGCTTGGAATCCCCGCCCAAAGTCGGCCGAGGATAGGTCTCCGGGGAAGGCTTTTCCCCTCGTAAAGGGGTGACAGCTTCTACAAGACGGAAGTGTCGCCCGCACGTTGCTAGCGTCGAGGCATGCGGACCGACGACGCCCTCGACGCTGCCCGCGCCGGCGACGAAGCGGCCTTCGAGCGCCTGGTCGGGCCTCACCGCAAGGAGCTGCATGCCCACTGCTACCGGATGCTCGGTTCCCTGCACGACACCGAGGAAGCGCTGCAGGAGGCGATGCTGCGGGTCTGGAAGGGGCTTGATCGCTTCGAGGGGCGGAGCTCGCTGCGCGCCTGGCTCTACAGGGTCGCCACCAACGTCTGCCTCGACCTGATCGGGCGCCGCAAGAGGCGGCTGCTCCCCGAGGACTACGCGCCGAAGGCAGATCCAAATCAGCCGCCGGGGGAACCGGTCGCCGAGCAGGCCTGGATCGAGCCCTATCCCGACGAGGCGCTCGAGGTCCCGGACGGCTATGCCTCGCCCGACGCCACCTACGAGGAGCGCGAGTCGCTCGAGCTCGCCTTCGTCGCCGCGATGCAGAACCTGGCGCCGCGCCAGCGCGCGGTGCTGATCCTCCGCGAGGTTCTCGGCTTCTCCGCCAAGGAGGTGGGAGAGACGCTCGACACCTCGGTCCCTTCCGTCAACAGCGCCCTCCAGCGCGCCCGCGAAGCCGTCGACAAGCGCCTGCCCGACCGCAGCCAGCAGGTCACCCTCCGCTCCCTTGGCGACACTCGGATGAAGGAGATCGTCGAGGAGTACATGGAGGCGATGCGGCGCGGCGACGTCCAGCGGGTCGTCTCGATGCTGACCGAGGACGTCGCCTGGTCGATGCCGCCGCTGGCCAGCTGGTACGGCGGGATCGAGGAGGTCGAGGTCTTCCTCCGCACCAAGCCGCTCTCCGGCGAGTGGCAGTGGCGCCACCGCTCAACCGTGGCCAACGGCCAGCTCGCGGTCGGCACCTATACCTGGATCGAGCAGGAGAAAGCTCACATTCCCTTCTCCCTCGACGTGCTTACCTTGGACGGTGATCGGATCAAGGAAGTGACCGCCTTCGTCGTCCGCCCGGCCGACACCGCGGATGGCTATGCTCGATGGCCCGATCGCGCTGCCGACCCTCGGCGGGTGGAGTCCGTCTTCCGGCGCTTCGGCCTGCCGGACCACGTTGATTGACCAGACGGCCGATGAGTTTCAACCAGTCCCGGAGTCTGAACCTGCATGAACACCACTGAGAACGACAAAACTCGCTGGCTAGCCCTCTACGTCCTCTGCGCGGGGATGCTGATGATCGTGCTCGACGCGACGATCGTCAACGTCGCCCTGCCCTCGATCCAGGACAGCCTCGACTTCTCCCAGAGCAACCTCGCCTGGGTCGTCAACGCCTACATGATCCCCTTCGGCGGCCTGTTGCTGCTGGCGGGACGCATGGGCGATCTGCTCGGCCAGCGCCGCGTCTTCCTGATCGGCCTGGCGATCTTCACCGTCTCGTCGCTGGTCTGCGCCGCTTCCGTCTCGCAGGAGATGCTGGTCGGCGCCCGCTTCGTCCAGGGGATCGGCGGCGCCCTCGCCTCGGCCGTGATCCTGGGAATGATCGTGACCATGTTCCCCGAGCCGGGGGCGCAGGCGAAAGCGATCGGCGTCTACGGCTTCGTCGCCTCCGCTGGCGGCTCGATCGGCCTCCTCCTCGGCGGCGTCCTCACCGACGCGATCAGCTGGCACTGGATCTTCCTGATCAACCTGCCGATCGGCATCGCCACCGCCTACCTGGCGATCCGCCTGGTCGCCAACCCGAAGGGGATCGGGCTCAGCGAGGGCGCCGACTTCCCCGGCGCCGCCTTGATCACCGGCTCGCTGATGCTCGGCGTCTTCACGATCCTGCGGATCGAAGCCTGGGGCTGGAACGACACCCGCATCTTCGCCCTCGGCGCGATCTCGCTGGCGCTGCTGGCGATCTTCATCCACCGTCAGGCGACGATCGCCAACCCGCTGATGCCGCTGCGGCTCTTCCGCTCGCGCAACGTCGCCGGCTCCAACGTCCTGCAGGCGCTGCTGGTCGCCGGCATGTTCGGGATGTTCTTCCTCGGCGCCCTTTATCTGCAGCGGGTGCTCGGCTACAGCCCGCTCAAGGTCGGCCTCGCCTTCCTCCCGACCACCCTGGTGATGGGGACCCTCTCCCTCGGCTTCTCGGAAAAACTGATCATGCGCTTCGGCCCCCGCACGACCCTGATACCGGGCGTCTGCATGGTCGTCGTCGCACTGCTCCTCTTCGCCCGCACGCCGGTCGACGCCAACTACCTGACCGACCTGCTGCCGCCCTTCCTGCTGATCGGCGTCGGCGTCGGCACCTCGTTCCCGGCGATCATGACCCTGGCGATGTCGGGGGCCACCCCGGCCGATGCGGGCCTCGCCTCGGGCTTGGTCAATACCAGCATGCAGGTGGGCGGCGCGATCGGCCTCGCGGTGCTGGCGACCCTCTCGGGCGAGCGGACCCAAGCCTTGATCGACGACGGTCACAGCGTCAAAGCGGCGCTGACCTCCGGCTACCACGTCGCCTACCTCGTCGGCGCGATCCTGGCGGCGATCGCGGTGGCGATCGCGGTCTTCGTGCTGCGCTCGCCCCAGCCCGAGGCGATGCCGGCACCGCAGGAGGAATCCGAGCCGGAGCCCGCCTACTCCGAGGTCGCTTAGCCCGCTTCCAGCGACGCCGACTCGAGCACGCCGAGCAGCTGCGTCACCCGGCAGACCAGCAGTCGCTCCTCGTCGACCTCGACCCAGACTCCGGTCGAGGAGGCGAAGACGACGTGGTCTCCCGGCTGCACCGGCATCTCGACCCCGGCCCCCGCCCACCAGTCGAGGCCCGGGCCAACCGCCAGCACGATCCCCTGTTCCGGTGGCGGGTCGTGCGTCCCCGGCGGCACCACCAGCCCCGACCGCCGCACCCGGTCCTGGTCGAGCTCCTTGATCACGACCTGGTCGAACAGTGGCCGCAGCTTGTGGCGCACGGACTCGGTCGGGTCAGGCCTTTGCGCGGTGCCCATGGCGTGAAGTCTGCCTGATCGGGGGAACTAAGATCGGCAGATGCCGCAGGAGAAGAAGCCGGTCAACTGGCGCGCCTGGCTCGTCGGCCTCCTCGTCGCGCTGGTCCTGATCGTCGCCCTGCAGAACTCGCAGGAGGTCAGCTTCGAAGTTCTCTTCGCCAGTTTCAAGGCGCCGCTGATCGTGGTGATCCTGCTGGCGGCCGCGATCGGCGTCCTGATTGGCTACATCGCGCCATTGGTCCGCCGCCACCGCCGCGAAGAGAGACAGCACAACTCTTGATCTTTTAAGCTTCGCTGTGCAATGGGGGAATCGCAGCAAGGGAGAGAGAGATGAGCGTTCTTCAAAAGGACATTCCGCAGGACTGGTACGAGACGGCGTTCACGGGGATGTCGGCCGACATGGCCTGGACCGAGCGGACCGGGTCGGAAATCGACCGGGCGTTGACGATGCTGCGGCCCGAGGGCGGCGAGCGCATCCTCGACCTCGCCTGCGGCACCGGCCGCCACTCGCTGGAGCTGGTTCGCCGCGGCTTCTCGGTCGTCGGCGTCGAGATCGGCAAGGAACTGGTCGAGATCGCCAACAAGGACGCCGCGGAGCAGGGCCTCGAGGCAGAGTTCGTCCAGGGCGACCTGCGTGAGCTCGAGTTCGACGGCGAGTTCGACGTCGTCCTCAACCTCAACGACGGCGCCGTCGGCTACTTCGAGACCGACGAGGAGAACCACCGCACCTTCGAGGTGATCTCCCGCGCCCTCAAGCCCGGCGGCCAGAACCTGATCCAGGTCCCCAACGTCCTCTACGCGCGCTCCCATCTTCCCCAGCGCTCCTGGATTCCGAGCTCGACCATGATCGAACTCGTCGAGCACCGTTGGAACAAGAAGGACCGCTACATGGAAGGCGCGATGATCCCGCTCAAATTCGGCGAGGTCCTCGAGGGGCTCGACAAGCGGATCGAATTCCGCCAGCGCCTCTACACGGTTGACGAGTTGCGCGAGATCTACGACTCGGTCGGGATGAGCCTCGAGCGCATCTTCCACGGCAACGGCCGGCCGAAGGAACCGACCGACTCCCAGTTCGAGATCTTCGCTGCCGCTAGAAAGGGCTAGGCGTCCACAGCACCTCGTGGAGGCCCTCCAGGCAGTCGGCGACGAGCCGCTCGTCCTCGCCGGCCAGCACCTTTTGCGTTTTGCCTTCGAGGACGGCCGGAATCCAAGCCTTGACTTTGCCGCGGCACCAGCCGTCGACTTCGTAGCTGGGAGCTGCGCAACTGTGGACGGCACCGCCTTCTTCGACCTCCGTCCAGACCAGTTCCCCCTCCGCTCCGGCGGCTTCGTCTTCCCCCACCACGCATAGCTTCAGCCGCTTGCCGGCGTGCTCGGGAATCGCTACCAGAGGCAGCGCCGTTCGCAGCGCCGTTGCCATCTCCGTCGCGGTCAGCCCTTCTTCGTCCTCGGCGACGACGTGGTGATGGCGCCAGCGGGCGATGCCGACGATCAGGCCCATCGCCTCGCGCGTTTTCTCGGTCAGCGCGTAGCAGCGCCGCCGCCCGGGGCCCTGCCACTCGCGGACCAGCCCGGCCGTCTTGAAGAGGCCGGCGCGACGGTTGACCTGGTGGTAGCTGAGGCCATGCGGGCCCTGCGCCAGTTCGGTGGGGGACTTGGGGTTGCAACTCAGCTCCGCCACCATCCCCGCCTCCCAGAGATCCGCCAGCATTCCCAGCGACGCCCAGGCATGGGCGTCGATGCTCCCGTCCGGAAGCCGCGTCATCGAGGCGTCGACGAAGCGGTTGACGAGTTCGTAGAGCTCGCTCCCGCAGGGGTCGGTGAGGAGGTGCACGACCTTCGACGGCACCCCCGGTTCCTCTTCCCGCTCGATCACCTCCAGCTCGGCGAGCTTGCCGGCGTAGCGGTAGATCGTCCGCGGCGCGTAGCCGGGCACCCTTTCCGTCAAGCTCTTCGTCCGCAGCGGCCCTTCGCCCAGCGCCATCAGGATCGCCCCGGTGGCTCCGGCGCTGAGCAGGCGCAGCACGTCGGCGATCGAGGCCCCGGCGACGCAGGCGCCCTCGTCCTGTGCGGCTCGCATCCCTATCTTCGAAAAGCCAGTCGTAATCCACACCTCCCGGTCCGCCCTTGACGCCGCGCCTAGTCCTCTCCAGGTACCCGGAAGTCCTAGCTTCATGCACACGGAAACCGGGTAGGAAGCCGCTGAAACAAAGGGGCAGGAGCATAAATACTCCGGTTTTTTTATGGTATTGTGGTCCCGCTGAAAGAGCCAGCCGCAGGGGCTGCGGCGTGTTCGGGAAAGGGGGTTGGCTTGCGACCTGGGGCGACTGCGTTGTCCTTGCTATCTACGCCCCTGAACCTCCATGTCCTCAAGGCGTTGGAGGAGGAGGATCTGCCTCTGGCGGACTTGAACAGGGCCGTGGGTCACCCGCCGGCGACGACGATGCGCGCTTACCTCAAGGCGCTGACGGACCTGAGGGTCGTGGAGAGACGGCAGGAAGTCGACTTCCCTGGCTCGGTCAGCTACGCCCTGACCGAGGCGGGGCACAAGCTTCTCGCCGCCGCCGCAGTCCTCCAGCACTGGCTCGACTCTGCCCCCGACGGGCCGATCGCGCTTGGCAGCCCGGCCGCGAAGAGCGCTGCCAAGGCGCTTGTGGATGGTTGGAACGCGACGATCGTCAGGGTCCTCGCCACGCGGCCGTTTGCGTTGACGGAGCTCGCGCGCCTGATCCCGAGCATCAGTTATCCGACCCTGGAGCGCCGCATCGCGGCGATGCGGCGGGTGGGGCTGCTGGAAGCACAGCGCAACGGCAACGGTTCCCGAGGCACTCCCTACAAAGCCACGCGATGGCTGCGGCACGCTGCGGCCCCCTTGACGGCCGCGATCGCATGGGAGCGTCGCTGGGCGCCGGCGCAGACGAGCGCAATCGGTCGCATTGACGTCGAGGCCTCCTTCCTGCTGGCCATCCCCCTGCTCGAGTTGCCGCAGGAGCTTTCGGGCTGCTGTCGCCTTGCGATCGAGATGCGAACGGAGTCGAAGCTGGAGTACGCCGGGGCGATGGTGACGGTGGAGGCGGGACGGCTCGCCTCTTGCAGCGCTCGCTTGAAAGGCGAGCCCGACGCCTGGGCCACCGGCACCGCCCTCGATTGGTTCGGCTGGGTGAACGGTCATGCCGGCCACCAACTCGAGCTCGGCGGCGACACCGCTCTGGCGCGCACGGTCATGGAAGCTCTGCGCGAGGTCCTGTTGCCCGTAGCGCAGGTCCAGGTCAGCTAATGGACACGATGTCGCCAGCGTGTGCACTGCGCGCTTGCGTGTCCCGCACAAACCCGTTCAACGAGTTTTGCAGGCCCTTTGTGTAGAGCATGGTCCTGGGCAGGGGACCTTGCCGAGACATTCAGTCCAACTTCTTTGATTGCTCGGGAAGAGCCGCTAGGAATGGCGAGGGAAAAAAACCCGGCGCATCCCGCGCCGGATCAAGGAGGAACAACACATGAAGTACGTCAAGATTCTCAGCCTCGCCGCCGTTGCGGCCATGGCTCTGATGGCGTTCGCCGCTAGTTCGGCTTCGGCGACCGCCCTCTACAGCAACACCACCAAACTCGGTGCCGGTTCGGTCATCGACTTCAGCATCCCGTCCGGGAAAACCGCCGTCCTGGTCGACACAACCGGTGAAGAACTCGACACCTGCTCGACCTCGACAGTCAAGGGCAAACTCAGCACCGCAACCACAGGCGCGATCGAAGAACTGACCTGGAGCGGCTGCACCTTCCCGACCAACACCATCACCAAGGGCAAGCTGGAAGTTACCGGAGGAGCGGAAACAAAAGGCACGGTCAAAGCCGACGCCACTATCGAAGTCACAATCAACACGATTTTCTTCGGTAGCTGCATCTACGGCGTCACAAGCGGCACCTCTGTCGGCACCCTTGCGGGAAACCCGGCGGTCTTCACCGCGAATGCCGTCGCTGAGAAGTTCAGCGGCAGCAACCTCGCCTGCCCGGAAACCTCCAAATGGACGGGCACCTACAACGCGACATCACCGGAAAAACTGCACGTCGAGACCGAATAACCTCGTCGCGTAGTACCGGAATGCAGTGTCCTGCGGCCGCCCTTCGGGGCGGCCGCAGCCTTTTGAACGTGGGTCGAAGACTCGCCCATACCTCAAGTGCACTCGGTGGGTCTACAGCATCGCAGTTGACATCGATAATGGCGCTGTCTAGGCTTTAAGCGCAGGGGGGAAATTTGCTTGATTGAAAAGGGGGGCTTGGTGAGGGAACTGAAGGCAAGAACGTGGCTGTTGGCCGCGGCTTGCGCGGGAGCGCTGCTTATATCGATGGGCATCGTTTCAGTGGCTGCTGCCGCTGAAACGCATGCCTTCGACGCGGAACTATCGCTCACCGGCAATTGCGCCACCTCGCTCGTGGACGAAGTCCCCGACCCCGGCCTCTGTCCGATCCCGCCGGGCGTCCCCGGGGTCGACCACCCGAAAACCCCCCTCAACAACCCCAAAGCCGTCGCCACCGACTTCTACGGCAACATCTACGTTTCCAGCACCGGCTCCGAAGGCGCCCTGGGCAAAGAAGGCAAGATCGTCATCTTCGACTCCTCGGGTCATTTCATCACCGAAATCAAAGATGAATCTGGCCCCGGCCCCCTCGCGATAGACAGCGAAGGCAACCTCTACGTGGCTAACGCCTTCAGCGCGCTGGAAGAAAGCCTTGTCCGCTACGAACCGACCGGGACCTACGATCCCGAAGAAGGCGAGATCGAATACGGCGACCCGCCGACCGTCCTGCAGAAAAAAGAAGCCTTTGGTGGGCTCGCGATCAACCCAGCCAACGACCACCTCTTCCGCAAGGAAGGCTTTCGAATCGTCGAGTACAAATCGGCGGCGGAAGAAAACGAAAAAGTCGGATCGATCGGGGAAGGTCAACTGCAGCAGGAATCCGTCGGGATCGCCGTCGACGCGGCGCACGGGCGGATCTATGCGTCGAC